>JAEEGK010013202.1_pt1 | contig 18651 bp, 11 predicted proteins | sample 8958771 | NCBI WGS metagenome assembly JAEEGK01 (sample SAMN16246547, study PRJNA631951) | gut metagenome | biome: gut microbiome; feature: rumen; material: SC-attached | host: Bos | place: Iran: Karaj | collected 2018-10
CACCGAAGGGGACACGGACGTGAAAGCCCTGTCCGACTGGTACTTCGAGATACCGGACACGGAAGAATGCTTCGAGCCCATCCTGTCCATCATCCCGCTGCAGCTGCTGGCCTACCACATCGCGATCGCCAAGGGACGCGATGTGGATCAGCCCCGCAACCTCGCCAAGAGCGTTACGGTCGAATGATTACTGCAGCGCCTCCGGGTCGTTGTAGCGGATATAGGCGCCGTTTTCGTAAATGTAGCTGTTGAGGCCGTTCCCGGCATCTTCCTTCACGCCCTTCCGCTTGCCGGAAAGGACTTCCTGCGACATCCTCTTTTCGTCCAGGAGACGCTGCATCGTCTCCGGATTGTCGCCGTGGTAGTGCCCCGGATAGAGGATGTTGATGTTGTTGGCCTTCATATAGGCAATCGTACGGTCCAGGGTATTGACCAGCGTCCGGAAGGAGTTGGTGAACAGCAGCAGGTTGGTGGACCCGAAGGCGTCGCCGCTGAAGCCGTAGCCGCGCTCCTTGTCGAAGAAGGTGATGGAACCGGAGGTGTGACCCGGCGTGGCGACCACCTCGATCTGACGGCCGCCCAGGTCGATGATTTCTCCGTCGGAAAGGAGGTTGACCTTGATGCCGTAGTGGCGGGCACCCGCACCGATCATGGACGTGTCGGCCGGATGGATCCAGAATTCCGGGAAGCCGATGACGCCGCCGACATGGTCGCCGTGGCCGTGCGTAAGCACGAGGGTGACCGGTTTGTCGGTGAGTTTGGCGACGGTCTCGGCCAGGTGGGGCATCCAGGCGCCCGCGTCGATCAGCAGGGCGCGGTCTTCTCCTTCGAGCAGATAGACCGACTCGTTGTACACCTGGAAACCGTTGCCTTCCAAAGTTTTGTCGTCAATCCGGCGGAAGACGACCTCTCCGTCGCGATACACGAAGGGCTCGGGATACTGGGCACGGTATTTCTCCAGTTGCTCGGCGCTCCAGGTCACGATGGCCTGACCGTGACGGAAATAGGTTTCCAGCCCGGGACGGCCCAGGTTCGAGGGCTCCGTGGCGGCGGTTCCGGCCTCCATTTCATCCAGCAGTTCCTTCATGTCCAGGAGATATTCCATCCCCAGTTCGGTGCCCTCCGGCAGATTCAGCCAGTCTTTCTGCCAATAATGACCACCGTAGATCCGCAGGCTGGCCTGGTCGACCTCACGATCTCTCAAAAACTCAATCAGGTAGGGCACGGCGGTGACGTACTGGTTGAAGCCGTCCTCATTGAAAATCCAGACTCCGTGGCCGGAACCGACAGCGTCGCCCGTGAACAGAAGATTCTGACTCTTCAGCAGATAGGCCGTCGATCCGTTCGTATGGCCGGGAACGGCAATGGCCTCCACCTCCATCCCGCCGAGGTCGAAGATCTCTCCCTCGGAAATGAAACGGGCCTTCGCGTCGGGATAGCGTTCCGCGAACCACGCGAAATCGCCTTCCGGCAGCATGAAGCTCACTTCGGCATCCTCCACGAAGGCCGGGAGCATGCCGGTATGGTCGCCGTGCTCGTGGGTAAAGGTGATGGTCAGCGGCTTGCCTTCCGTGCGCTCGGCCACCAGGGAGCGGAGCGATTCAGCGGCATCCTCGGCCCAGTCAATGGGGTTTGACAGGTCGATCATCAGCGCTTTCTCCTCGCCCACCAGCAGGTAGATGTCCGAGCAGTTGTTGAAATGGGTCAGGTTCCCGTCGGCGTCGAACTCTTCGCCTGCGGGGTTGGAGCTATTGTAATCCTGGATGTGATAGACGTTCTGGCCGATGACGGACACGGTGTATGGGCCGACTTCGACATCATTTGCGGGACCGCAGGCAGTCATCGCGAGGGCCAGCGCAAAAGCCGGCAGGATGGGGGAAAACTTCATTCTTTATGCTTTTGTTTATGGTAAGGGTTGATAATTGAATTCGACGAGTTTTGCGCCGTTCAGCAGGAAGTAGGCGGGGCGCAGGGCGAAAAAGCCGTTGTAGTTGTTATGATGGTAGCTGGAGACGTCCACGCCTTCTTCCAACAGCGTCCATTCGCCGTTTCCGACTTTCTCCCAAAGGCTGGCGACATTGCCTTCGTTGCGGATCCGCATGGAGAAGGTCCGCTCGGTGTCGCTCCGGCCGAAATAGGCGGCCTCGTTGTAGAACAGGAACAGGCCCGCCTCGCCGCCGGCCGGGACGGAGAAACTGGCGGTCAGTTCGTAGGAGGCGTCCACGGCGGTGGTCAGCATGAGCGTACCGCCGTCGAAGCCGGGCTCCCATCTCGTCCAAAGGAGGGGATTGTCGTAGTCGCGCAGATAAGCGTAGTCGCCCTGCAGGCCATCCTCCTCCCACTTCGCACCATCCTTTTCCGCAAGGACGGGCCAACCACCGGCCGTCCATTTCACGCTCTCGACGATAGTGCTGCGGCCCAAGGTGTGGAAGCCGTTGCGGTAGGCGTGGTAAACGACGTACCAGTTGCCTTCGGCATCATCGACAAGGGTGCCATGGCCCTTGGACCACCAGGCCTCGTCGCCGGAATAGGTGTGCACCAGCGGGTTGTGGGGGCTGTTTTCCCACGGGCCGAGCGCCGACTTGCTGCGGGCGACGACCACCATGTGGCTCGTGACCGGACCGGCCGTGCCGCCTTCGGCCGTGACCAGATAGTACCAGCCTTTGCGCTTGAACAGCTTAGGGGACTCCAGCCACATTCCTTCGGTCTCCCAGTCAGCGGGATACTCCCAGCCGTCATATACCTTCTTCGGTTCGCCCGCCGCAGCGAGACCGTCCGGCGTCAGGGGCGTGACGAAACCGTTGTTGGTGTAGAGATAGCGGTTCCCGTCCTCTGCCACGACATGGCCGGGGTCGATGCCACCCACGTCCAGCTTGACCGGCGCGCTCCAGGGGCCCTCGATCTTATCGGCCGTGACGACATAGTTCTCGCCCTTGCTCGTAGGATAGTAGATGTAATACTTGCCGTCGACCTTGCACAGGTCGGGGGCGAAGATGGAATAATTGCCGTCCTCGACCGCCCTCGCCACGGGTTCCCAATGCACCAGGTCCGTGGAATGCCAGATCAGCAGGGCGGGGAAATAGGTGAAGGACGAGTGCGTCATATAGAAGTCGTCCCCGTCGCGCAGGATGGTCGGGTCGGGGTAGTCGCCCGGGAAGATGCAGGTCTTGAGGGGCGCCTCTTTCGGCGCGCACGCGGCCACGGCAAGGGCCAGCGAAAGGAGAATCAGGATCTTTTTCATTCGACAATTATTTCAAGTTCGACGATTTTCCGGCGGCCGGCGACCGTCGTGAACCGGGCTTCCAAAGTATGGCGTCCCGCCCGGGTGAAGGTGACCTCCCCCGAAACGGGTTCATCGTCAAAGTACCAGGAGACGTCCGTCCCCGGAGCATGGTCGTTGTCGACCCGCACCAGGTTCAGGTCCAGCGTCTGCCCGACAGCGTAGGTGCCCGCGGAAGAATTCGCGATATAATTGAACTGCAGGGAGATACCGCCTTCCAGTTCAACCGAGATCAGCAGGGGGCCGAAACCATATCCCTCCGAATAGTCCCACCATTCGACATCTTCGGGAACCTCTTCGGAAGAATCCATGGGTTGGTACAGCAACAACCCGCCTGGTACGGAATTCCTATAACAACAGAAATAGGGGTATTCGGTGGTACCGCCCAAAAGCGCGTAACCGAAATAGCAGTCCGTTTCTTCCGGGATACGGATATCTTCCTCCGAAAGGTCCAGATGGCACCACGAACCGACCCCGGCATCAGGCACCTCCTTCACTATCCGGCGGACATCACCGAAATCGATAACGCCTTTCACGGTAGGGAGGTCTTCATCTGTCGAGGAAAACACGAAATCAAGGCCTATGATCTTTTTCCCGACATAATACGCCAATTCTTCCGCCGAGAAATGGATGGCAGCCATGCGGAGGCCGAACTCATCGGTGCCAAAGCCCATGACGCCGACGTTTTCATTTCCGTCGTATTTTGTCAGATCGTTACTGGCAGGTTCTCCGACGCGCCTGATCCCGAAATCCCGGATTGTGATTGCCTTGTCCCTAAGGGTGACGTGTTCCACCTTGGACAAATAGCCCGGAGCGGATACTTCGAGCGTGACTTCGCCCGAGAGTTCCAGGTCTTCCAGGTCAATCTTATAGGCGCCGTATTCGTCGGTCCGTCCCGTCTGGAGGGGATTGCCGATACGCCGCGCGATTCTTGCCGGCCCACCCGCCGAAGCATTCTGCGAAGGACGCGTGACCGTTGCAGGGCGATACTCGGCATAAACGCTGACGGTAGCATCGGTGACGGGTTTTCCGTCCATGTCGAAGACCTTGCCGCCGACGGCAGTTTTCGCACCGTCCCGAAGCATCGTGACCTCGCCTTTCAGAAAGTCAAAAGAAATGTCGTAGAAAATGTCGTCCTGCCTGTTTTCAGAAGCCCATCCCTTCCATTGATACGTCTTCACCGAAGAGAATCCCGGGAAAGGAATCGCATCCACATTCCCGATGTAGTTCTTGGTCTTCTGATTCGCGGCGGGCACCACATAATAGCAAGGGTGCTCAAGGTTCGTGTTGATCCCGTTGCCCTCCCAAACGTAGCGCGCCACCGTAGTATAATACTCTCCGGGACCGGTATAGAGGGTCACCTCGTTCCTGGACCTGTCCACATGGTACACCACCATTCCTGTGGGGACTTCCCGATCCCAGCCCCGGCCGTTCCGGCATTCGAAGACGAAATACTCGCCCGGATTGGCCGTTTCTTCCTTGTAGGCGGTATTGTAGGTCGACAGGGCGGGAATCGTGATGGCTCCGGAAGCGGGCATCGGTTCGAAATCGGCCGCCCAGCCCATCATGACCCTTTCCTCCATCGTAAAGCAGGAGGGTGTCCGGCCCCCGTTGTTGTAACTGCCGCTGCACATCGGGCTGAAAATGTACAGGCCGCCGCATTTCCCGTCGCCGTATTTATTGTTATTCGTGTCATAGAAGTCCGGCAGACCCAGGGCGTGGCCGAACTCGTGGACGGCCGTTCCGATGCCGCACATGTTGACGCCGCTGCCACCTTTCAATTCGGAAGAGCAGGAATAGGTGCCGAACCGGACATTACCGTACACTTCTTCGCTATAGTGGGTGCCGAAGAAATAATCATGACTGTCGACTGTCCACTCGTGAGGCCAGATGGAGTCTTCCGGGCCGCCTTCCGCCTGATTGTGACCGGCATAGTACATGAAGACGGCATCGACCCAGCCGTCCCCGTCGTTGTCATACGGGTTGAAGATGTCGGAACCCTTTTCCTCCGCCAGGATGCGGACGGCTTCCATCAGCGCGTCGGCGGCCGGTTCTCCGCAATAATCCGTGACTTCGGACTGCTTGTCGGCGCCATAGTCGGCATAGGTCCCGGACACGGTCACCGGGCCGAAGACATCGAAATAGAAGTCCGTCTGGCCCATCGTGTTGTCCACATAGAAGTCGTGGATGCTGCCCGTGCCCCCGTTGTCACCGTACCCGACCTCGTTTGCCAATCTATTGAAAGCTTCCCAGACCAGGTTGTCCGTTTCGGCGACCTGGAATCTCAGGTCGCTGAACTGGACCAGAATCATCGGGAAATGGATGGAGCCGTCGGAGGAACGCGTGGGAGCGGCCTTCCGCATCATCCGCTTCGTCTTTTCGATCCGCTTCATCCGGTCCCGGTTGACGGCATTGCCGCCGCCCATACGGACTTTCACCTCCGCCATCGACGAAGGAACGATATTTCCTTTCGCGTCTTCCCGGACGACGCTGCCGGAGGCATCCGTCATCCAGTGGCAGAACTCATCTCCATGCAGCTGCAGTGTCACTTTCTTTCCGTTCGGAAGGGTGCGGGTAAACTTGTCGGGCCGGGCCGGAATGGCCGAAAGGGTCTGAGCGGCGCAAACAAGCGCCAGGATCATCGCAATACTCTTCTTCATAGCCTCTTACCTTTTAACGATGAAACCATTCGTGCCGTCCGAGAGCCACAGCCGGGCTCCTTCCTCCTTCACGACGACCACGTCGAAGGAGGCATTGTAGCTCACCTCTTCCTTGGAACAATACCGGACATTCAGCGTGAAGGCATCCAGGTATGCCGCCCCTTCCGGAATGCCGGAGAACTCGACGGACGTCTCCTGGTCCGGGTTGAGGATGGTGAAGGTAACCGTCTGATCTTCATTATATTCACGGGACAGCTGGTCCAACGCGGCGTCGTAAATCAGCGGGTTCCCCGGAATGTAGGCTCCGTAGGCTTCGTAATTCAACACGTCCGGTGCGCCGGCTGTCTGAGTCTCCTCGGCCGCCGCCATGTTCACCGAGAAACGGACGATCCGCCCGGAAACGAAGTTCATCGCTTCGCCCAGTTGCGGGATGGTCCGCTTGTAGGTGTTCCCTTCCTTCGTCTCCAGCAGGACGGTCAGCGGGGTTCCGGCAAGGTTGGCCGGAAGGCAGGCGAACCAGATGTCGTTCAGGTTCCCGCCCGAAACCGCCAGGTTTTCCAGGTCGATGGTCAGGGTATGCGCTCCGTCGCGCGTCGATACGGCGCCGCCGTCCAAAGCCACATAGCAGGAGCCGGAAAGCGCCTGGTCCGATATCAGGGTCAGCCGGACCGGCGTCCCGGTCACGTTCTTGAGCGTGAGTTTGCCGTAGGCGGTCAGGTGGTTGAACCGCACGTCCACCGACGTGGGTTTTTCCTTAAAGGTCGATGTGTTCGCATAGAACACCTGGGCGCCCTCGTCCACGGAGCCCGGCAGGGGTTTCTGGACGGCCGGGACCGCAATCCGCAGCGCCTTCCGGCTCTTGCTCGGCTTTTCCAAGGCCGATGCCGGCGTGACGACAAAGAAGGTATAGGACGACGCCAGCGCCTCCGGAACATAATTGAATTCAGCCGCAGTGCGGGATTCGTTGACCGTAATGTCAACCTCCTCCGCCCATTCATAGTTGAGCGAGATGCCCACGGTTTCGTTTCCGGTCCAATAGGTCGGATAGGTCGTTCCTTCCGGTTCACCGAAGACCGTACGGGTCAATGCGTCCGTACGGGCGACAAAGCGGATTTCGGGGCCGTTTTTCTTCATTTCCGGCGCTTCTTCCTCCATCCGGCATCCCGCCGCGACGGCCAGGAAGGCAAGCGTCACCAATAAGGTTTCTTTTCTCATGGCACGAAATCAATAATCACCTCCGTCTATTTCGTCGGAAGGGGGAAGTTGGCCACTGGGGTTCAATAACACGTTCTCAAACGCAATCGTCACGACTCTGGTCTGAGGAACGACATAGGGGTGTGTTTCCATTCTGATTGAATCTTCTGTTATCTGATTAATTGATTTTCATGTCCAAACAGGGGTGTTGTTTTTGTCTTATTCACAAAGATAACAAATACACTTTAAATTTTCTGTCCGTCACGCTCGCTATTGTTACCATTTTTTGTGCTTTTGTTCCATCGGTTGCCCGGGCTGGCGTTTCTATTAAGAAAAAGCGTACCTTTGCTTAATCAGCAAAAAAGCACAAAGATTATGGAAAAAACCTGGAGATGGTTTGGTAAGAAAGACAAGATCACGCTGGCGATGCTGCGGCAGATCGGCGTGGAAGGGATCGTGACCGCGCTGCACGACGTCCCCCTCGGACAAGTGTGGACGCGCGAGAAAATCCGCGACCTCAGGGAATACATCGAAAGCTACGGCATGCGGTGGAGCGTCGTCGAATCGCTCCCCGTGGTGGAGACCATCAAATACGGCGGTCCTGACCGGGACGAGCAGATCGAGGTGTACAAACAGTCCCTCCGCAACCTCGCCGCCGAGGGAATCCACTGCATCTGCTACAACTTCATGCCCGTGCTCGACTGGGCCCGGACGGACCTCTTCCACGAGAACCCGAACGGATCCACGAACCTGTATTTCAACTACGCCGAGTTCGCCTACTTCGACATCTACATCCTCAAGCGCCCCGGCGCCCGGGAGGAGTGGGCGAAGTTCCGTTTCCCGGCCCTTCCGCAGGCTCAGGGCCCGGCCTTCGGCGAAGGACGCGATGTCCTGGCCGAGGCCGATGAACTGGCCAAGACGATGACCCCGGAGAAAGACCACAAGCTGGTGGAGACCATCGTCATCAAGACGCAGGGCTTCGTGAGCGGCAATTTCAGCGAGAACGACGAGGCCCCCATCCAGAAGTTCCGGGAGTTCCTGGACCTGTACAAAGGCATCGACAAGGCCGCTTTGAGGGCCAATATGAAGTACTTCCTGGAGGCCATCATGCCCGTCTGCGAAGAGTGCGGCATGAATATGTGCGTGCACCCGGACGACCCGCCCATCGAAATCCTGGGCCTGCCGCGCATCGTACGTACGGAAGAGGACATCGAATGGTTCCTGAACGCGGTTCCGAACAAGCATAACGGCCTGACTTTCTGCGCCGGTTCCCTATCGGCCGGTGCCTATAACGACGTCGTCGAACTGGCCCGGAAGTTCGCTTCCCGCACCCATTTCGTGCACCTGCGCTCCTGCCACATCTTCCCGAACGGGGACTTCACCGAGGCCTCGCACCTGGGCGGCCGCGCGGACCTCATCGAGCTGGTCCGCATCTTCGAAAAGGAGAATCCGTCCCTGCCGATGCGCGTGGACCACGGCATGACCTTCACCGACGCGCCCGGCGGCATCATGGACGAATCCGCCCACGGCCACAACGCCGGCTACACCCTCCTCGGCCGCATGTTCGCCATGGGCCAGGTCCAGGGCATCATCGCCACCGTCGACCGCGAACTCGGCCTCCCCTACAAACAACCCGGATTCTTTGACTGATTGAAAACGAAAAATCACCGGAATCTCCGGTGGCATTTACCCGGACAGGGCTGCGCAGCAGCAGACACCGGAGATTCTGGTGATTTTTCAAACCTCAACGATTAAATATGAAACTGACCGATATCCTGAGCGGGAAGTATAATCCCGCCGAATGGGAGGCCAAAGGTTACCGCCTCCCGAAATTCGACATCGCGGCCGTCAAAGCCAAAACCTTCGCCGAGCCCACCTGGGTGCACTTCGGCGGCGGCAACATCTTCCGCGCTTTCCCGGCCGCCATCCTGAACGAAGCCCTGAATACGGGCCGGTACGACCGGGGTGTCATCGTGGCGGAAACCTTTGATTATGAGGTCGTAGACAAGGCTTATGCCCCCTATGGGAACCTGTCGCTGTCCGTGAGCCTCCAGTCCTCCGGCACCATCGAAAAGACCGTCATCGCCTCCGTGACGGAGGCCCTGAAGGCCGACTATGCCTTCCCTGACTGGCAGCGGCTCGTGGACATCTTCCGGAATCCGTCCCTGCAGATGATTTCCTTCACCATTACGGAGAAGGGTTATTCCGTGTCTCCCGCCGACCTGGACCGGGGCCTGACGCCCGTCCTGGCGATGGGCAAGGTCGCCGCGCTGCTCCTGGAACGGTTCCGTGCCGGCGCCCTGCCGCTGACCGTCCAGTCGATGGACAACTGCTCCCACAACGGTGACAAGGTGAAGGCCGGGGTCTTTGCCTATGCGGAGCGCTGGGTTGCGGACGCGCTGGCTCCCGCGGCCTTTCTGGATTACCTGAAGGACGAGAAGAAGGTTACCTTCCCGTGGTCGATGATTGACAAGATCACCCCGCGCCCGCACGAGAAAGTGAAGGCGATGCTGGCCGCCGACGGCTTCGAGGACAACGAGTACATCGAGACGGAAAAGCATACCTTCACGGCCCCGTTCGTCAATTCGGAAGAGGTGCAATATCTTGTCATTGAGGACAATTACGCCTCCGGCCGCCCGCCGCTGGAACTCGGCGGCGCGCTCTTCACGACGCGGGAAACCGTGGACAAGGTGGAGACGATGAAAGTCACCACGTGCCTGAACCCGCTGCACACGGCGATGGCCCTGTACGGCTGCCTGCTGGGCTACACCCTCATCAGCGCCGAGATGGCCGACCCGGACATCCGTCTTTTCATCCAGAAACTCGGTTATATCGAGGCGATGCCGGTGGTGACGGACCCGGGCGTGCTGAACCCGTATGAGTTCATCGGCACTGTCATCAACCGCCGCCTGCCGAACCCGTTCATGCCCGACGCGCCCCAGCGCATCGCCATGGACACGAGCCAGAAACTGCCCATCCGCTTCGGCGAAACCCTCAAGAAGTATATCGCCCGCGGGCTGGATATGGACAATCTGGTGCTGATCCCGCTCACCCTGGCGGGTTATGCGCGGTATCTGAAGGGCATCCGTGATGACGGAACCCTGTTCGAGCCCTCTCCGGACCCCCTGCTGGAGGAACTGATGGAGATCGTGGCGCCCTTGGAAGTGGGTAAACCGGACCAGGACTGGTCCTGCCTGAAGCGGCTATATAGCCGTACGGATGTGTTCGCCGTGGACCTCTATGAGGCCGGCCTGGGCGAACGCATCGAGGGAATGGTGAAGGAATTGTACGCTGCTCCCGGCGCCGTCCGCGCCACCCTGCATAAATACGTGGTGGCGCGGTAGCGTCAGGCGTTTACTTGTAATACATCAACAGAGGTACGTATCCACTGCCTGTAAAGAGCAGGCCGTGATCGTCGAGATAGCTCTGGATTGAATCCCCGTTGAAGTTGATTTCCAGGATCCAGGTTCCGTCTCCGTTGTCTGTCAGCCGTTCATGACCGGGCGTGATGTTCTGGTTGAGCCATTCGTGCGTCCACCACCCGTCCGTAACATAGACCATCGGATTCGATCCTTCCAGCAGCAAATAGAACGTACCGCTCTTGAGCATGTCCCAAGTCTCCGCCGGGAACGTGGCGATGCTGCTATAGCTTGCGTTGGAGCCTTCCAGACCGAAGAGATAAGTGGAGTCCCATTGAGTCTCGCCATTCGTCCCGTCGTTTTCCCAGATGACGGTTCCGAAATCTGTGTTAATGCTTTCGTCATAAACGGGACGGATAGTGAGACCGCTGATGCGGTAAGGCCCACCCCAGTCGAAGAGGGATGAAGTGACGAAGAAGTCGTACGCCAAATCGGGGGATTCCGTATAGAGGGAGGAAGACCAGTATTCCCCGTAGGATCCGGTATATTGGTACCGGTTTTCCATCCAACTGCCGGCAGCCGGAAGGAAGATGCTGTTTCCGTTGGGTCCGGTCACCTTGCAGCCATCAACTCCGCCTACGGACGTCCACTCCCAGGTACAGGAATTCCTCAGTTCATCCTGCTCTTCCCGGGTCGGCATTCTCCATTTGCCACCCAGATTGACGCGGGCGGCATCATCTGACCGGAGCAGGACGGTATTGTTATCCACGAAACCATTATAACCGTAGTTGCTGTTGCTGCAATATTTAGTCAAGGATTTCGTGGTTTCCTTGCTCCATTTGTAGGATGGCCAGGAATAGCCGGATTCCTTGCCGAACTTCCATTCAAGCGGATCCAGGCTGGTATAGTACGGCTGCGTTTCACCCCATGCGAAATAATCGCCATACTCTTCCGGCGCCGTCGCTCCCAGGTTGAAGGAGGCCCACTTGAGGCCGGAAGGAAGTCCCAGGTCCACGATTTCGGGAACCGAAACGGAGTATTCGTACGGTTTGACGGTTACGTTGCAATAGGCATACAGGTTTCCATCCAGGGTATGTACGGAGACCAGCGTTTTGCCGGGGTTGACACCGACCACTTCTCCGGACGGAGAAACCGTGGCGATCAGCGGATTCGAAGTGTCCCAGACGCAGTCCTTGAGCGTGGCATTTTCGGGTATGACCGTCGCTGTCAGGGTGGCGTGTTCTTCCGGGTAGATCGTCAGGCTGGATTTATCCACATAGATATTGTCTACGGGAACGCCCAGGTCCCCGTAGACGGGACGGATGGGGAATCCATAGAATAAGGAGGTCGTCCAGATCAACGTGACTGCATAGTTGGGGGCAGTCTCATAGATGACGCCCGATCCGGCATAGCCGTTATAGAAAAGAGAGGAAGTCCAGAAAGTGGCATATCCGTCGTTGGCGAATCCGGTATCCAGATAATAACCGGATTCGGGCAGATAGATGGAATTGCCATTGATCTTGCTGGTTACCTGGATGACCTTCTCTCCGTTGACGGTGGCCGGTGTGAGAGTGCATTTCGCGAACAGTTCATCCCGCTCCGCGATGGTCGGAATTCTCCACGCATCACCCAGTTTCACATGGGCGGCATCGTCTTCCATGTCCAGGTTATAGCGGTTGTTATAGGGACTGGTGCCATACTTGTTGATGGTGTCAGCCGTCCCGTCGCACCATTTCCAGTTCGCCCAGGAGAACTCCGACTTGGGCTCCGTTTCTCCCCAGGCGTAATAATATCCGGCTTGCTCCGGTCTCGTGGCGCCCAGGTTGAACGTCGCCCACTGGACGGAAAGGCCCAGGTCCACCATCTCGGGCTCCACGATTACTTCGGTGCCCAGATCCTTGAGGACGCCCCAGACGGAACGACGGATGGTGACAGGTGATTCTGATGTAATCGTTTCCACAACCTGATCACCTGCGTAGAGTTCCATCGTATATCCTTTCGTCAGGGTCTGGGGAGCGATGACGAGATAGTACGGACATTTCGCGTCGAGCGTACTATTTTTCGGCGTGACCAATGTTACGAAAGAAGCCCCCCCCGTGATGTCAGTGATCATCGGGCTTCCGTCGGACGAGAATTCCACGGCCAGGGGGCCGGAAAGCGTCTCGCCGTTATTTCCCCGGAAAACGACCTTCGTGATATCCCCCCTGTTCAGGGTGAACTTGACGCCGCCACAGACATTGTAAAAATACAGGTTCTGGTCCTTGGACTTGGCGACACTGAGGAATACTCCCCTGACAAACGTCTTTTTCTCTGCCATCTGGACGGTAGGGAGGTTCAGGCTTAATGTGTTCTCCGAGTAACCGTTGTCCGGGGAATATGGGTAGGCCGCCACAAACTCGGTGGTTCCATCCAGGGTGAAATCCTCCAACGAGCCTCTGAATTCGGCGGCGGCAGCCTCCGTGGTATTGGTCGATTCGAACATTCCGGACTTGTCTCCATAGAACACGGAGATTCGGTCTCCCGGTGACCAAAAGATGCTCCCGTCCTGTTGGAGGACCGTTTTCGTCCCCGGCTCACCCGATGTGGCATACAGGGTGATGTCTCCTTCGACGGCGATGATTTGCGTATCCAGTTCCCGGGTGCAACCCAGCGCGAGTGCAACGACCGGAATCAATATCCATTTCGTTTTCATGGTCTTTCCTCCTCTCAATTAATTCCACGGTTCTTCTTCGGTACCCTCAATGTCTCCTCCGGTCGTGACCGGCCGGTCGCCATAGACGGGTCGGATGGAGAAACCGAATACTGCCCGGTCGGACATGGTGTAATGCGCGAAAGTCTCGCCGAAATACAGGATGCCTGCCTGGGACGGTGCGCTTGGGGAGAGAGACGCTGTCCAATAAGCACCTTCCTCGCCGACTGAATAGTTGGTGGCCCGGTTCCGATAACCGGCTGCAGAAAGGAAGATACTGTTTCCGTTCGGGCCAGTCACCAGATAGCCGTTCCAGCCGTTTCGGGTTGTCCAGTTCCAGGTGCATTCATTCAACAACTCGTTCATTTCCGTTTCGGTCGGCATCCGCCATTCCCCGCCCAGATTGACGGTTGCCGCATCATCTTCCGGGTCCAGGACGGTTTTCCCGTCCGTAAAGCCTTCATAGCCGTAATTGGCGTTTGTACAATACTTTGTCAATGCACTACTGTATCCGCGGGCCCACGGATATAGATTCCAGGTGTAGTTCCATTTCGGTTCCACCTCTCCCCATCCATAGAAGCTGCCTGCGCCTTCCGGGACCGCAGCTCCGAGATTGAACGAAGCCCATTTGACCGAAAGGCCCAGGTCGACGGCCTCCGGGACGGAATAGGTGACGGTTACGTTACATTCTACCTGCTTGTTGGGGTCGAAAGACTCGGCCATTATCCACGTTGTGCCGGAACTCACTGCCGTAACGACACCGGTGGACGAGACTGTGGCAATCCCTTCGTTGCCGCTTCTCCAGGTGACATCCTGGATTGTTGCATTCTCGGGGAGGATCGTCGTCGTCAGGGTGGCGGATTCGCCGACCTCCAGTTCCAGTTCGGTCTTGTCCAGGGTGATGCTCTCGATGGGGATGCCGGGATCGCCATAGACGGGCCGGATGGCCAGTCCCGCACTCCGGAAATGGCCATAAAAGGTCCAACCAGCACTCGACGGGTACAGATAGATTGAATAGGCGTGTGAATTGGACAAGAGGTCGGAGGACCAATAATACCCACCATCGGGAGAATACAAGGCCTGCTCCATCCAGTACCCGGTTGCCGCCGGGAGGAAAACACTGTTTCCGTTAGGGCCGGTTATCTTCCATCCGGGCGTGCCGGCCAGAGAGGTCACTTCCACCTGGCACTTTGCCAGCAATTCCTTGCATTCGGCCGCCGAGGGCATCCTCCATTTGTCGCCGAGATGGACGGCGGCGGCATCGTCTTCGGGCTCGAGGACGAACTTGTAATCCCTGTATTCTCCGCTGTAGGTATATTTGGTGAATAACTGCGATGTCCCGTTACACCACTTATAGGAAGGCCAGTCATATCCCGCTTCCTTTCCGTCCTTCCAGGTCAGCGGATCCAGGCTGCTGTATTGCGGCTCCGTCTCTCCCCAGGCGAAATAATCGCCGACCTCTTCCGGGCTGGCGGCTCCCAGATTGAACGAGGCCCACTTGACCCCGGATGGAAGTCCCAGGTCCACAATCTCCGGCTCGGGATACTCATTGGGACGGATCCGGTCCTCGTATTCCCCCCATTGGGCGACATACGCTTCCACGGCCCCCTCCGGGACCAGGATCGGGCAGTCGCCTGTGTCGGCGAAGGCATCCGTACCGATTTTGGCCGGTGTCTCGGATGTCACCGTGATGGACTGCAGGTTGGTGCAGCCCCTGAAGGCGTTGTCTCCGATGGACTCGATATTCTCCGGAATGGTGATGGAAGTAAGCTCCGTGCATCCGGCGAAGGCGCCGTCATCGATCCGGGTCAGGCCGGTGAAGTAGACCAGTTCGTCGAAAGTGGTGATGCCGGTACCGGCGAAGACGCTCACCAGTCCGTCCGTTCCGCGGGTCAATGCCTCGTCCACCAGGAAAGAGAGGACGACGGCCGCCTCGTGGTAGGAGAGTTCCCCGTCCTCGCTGGTGTCGAAGTACTTGACTACGATGGACTTGACCAGCGGATCCTTGAAGGTGATGATATCGCCCGGAACCGTCTGGCCCATTCCTTTGTCCACATAGGTCAGGACGCCAAAGGATCCTCTCTTGACCGTGACCTTCTTGGGATAGGCTGTCGACGGCATCACGAGATCCGGTTCATCCGCCTTGCGGAAATGGAAGGCGAAACCATTCTCCAGCGTCCCGGGGATGGCCGCGATGTAGTACCACGCATCTTTCTTGAAGGCTTCCCCGTCGGGCGGGGTCAGCGTGATCGAAGTCTTCCCTTCCGTGACGTCCAGGATGGCCGGTACGCCGTCCTGGAAGCCGATCTTGACCTTTCCGGCGAGGATTTCCCCGTTCAGTCCTTCGAAAACCACTTCCGTGATCCCGTCCTGGGACAGGGTGAACCGGACGCCGCCGCCCACATTATAGAACTGGAGGGTCGACGTGGTCGAATGGGCGACAGAAAGGTTCATGTCCTTCCCGAAAGACCCGGGGCGGGCGGTTTGCTCAGAAGGAAGAACGGCCGTGACCGTCTCTCCGTCAAAGACCGCCTCACCGGAATAAGGATACACGGCCCAAAGGTCCATGCCTTCGGCCCAGGCATCCTCGCCCAGCGTCCCCTTGAAAGTGGCGGAGGCCTCGTTGGCCGTCAGGTTGCTGACGAATTTTCCGCTTTTTCCGCCGGCGAATACAGCGATTTCGTCTCCCGGCTCCCAGAAGACGAAGGTTCCGCCCTCCAGGACAGTCCTGGTTCCGGCCGGACGTTCCATTTTGGCGACAAGGGTCATGTCACCCTCGGGAGCATGGACCGCGATTTCCCTCGTGCAGGCCGCCAGGGCAAGCAGGGCGGCGGCAAATAACAGGCTCTTCTTCATGATTCCGTCCTCCATCCGTTTAGTCCCAGTCTTCATAACCGATGTCCTCGTTCCCACCCGGAACAGGGCTCTCGCAGATGGCGTTTTCGATACGGACGGGAATGACGCGCAAAGCCGGAGACAGATACTCCAGGCGCGGGCTTTCTGAATTGATTTCCATAAGGTTGTGGTTATTATGGAAACAAAGATAATGAAAGGGAAGGAAATAACAAAGGGCGCTCTCGGAAGCGATACCCCTTATCGTCGGGACCCGAGAGTGGAGCGGTAGATGTCGAGCTGCTCTTGGATGGAGTCGGAAGGGAGCGCGGAGCTTTCGTCAAAGAGGGTGAGACCGCCCGAAGGGGAGGAGGGGGACCAGTTGCCCACAATGTAGCCGTCCAGGGCGACGATGGGGTAGAAGATGCCGGAGTTGTTGTGGGCGTGGTGCGTGTGGGTGGGGTGAAGGACGATGTCGCGGCTCTTGTAGCCGATCAGGTACTCGTCGAAAGCGGGGAGGAGGAGGACGCTGCCACGGCGGAAGCCGCGGGTGCGGGCATCCTCATGAACGAAGAAGTCGCGGCCTTTCCAGCGCTCTGTGCGGAGTTCGCCGCCGAGCGAGGCGATGCCCTGCCGGCAGTCGTTGACATTGAGCCCGGACCACCAGACGAAGTCCTCGAGCGTGGCGGGACCGTGGCTGCGGAAGTATTTGCGGGTGAGAAGGGCGAGCGACTCTTCGTGCGTGAGAATCAACGGATTGCGGACTTTTTCCGATACCAGGGCGAGCGTCCGTTTGGTCGGGTGGAGGTTCCCCGAACACAGCAGGCCGGAGAGCTCCGCCAAGCGGAGATGATAAGAAAACCGTTGCTCGGTCATCCGGATGTCCCGCTCACGGAGCGCTTCCGCGAGAAACTCCTTTTGGACACTGCCCCTTCCCGCAAGCGCCTCTCCAAAGATGCCGGAAATGTGCTTTTCTTCGTCCAGCGGGATGTCCACGCTGTTTGCGTGCATCCAGCCGCGGAGTCCGGCCAGGGCCTTGCGGCGGCAGAGCTTCAGCATCCAGCCCAGGTCTTCTCCGGCGAGCAGCTGCCAGGTGGTCCGCAGCAGGTGGGTGCGGATGATCCGACCGTCGTTATAGGCTTTTTCGAAGGCCTTGGCGGAGGGCTTGCGGGTTCGCATGGACACCGCCCAGCGCATGGACTTGTAGTCCTGGGCCTGCATGGCGCCGAACCAGGAAACGACTTCCGCGGGGTCCTTGAACTGCGGGGCGGCGAGCTGCTGGCTCAGCAGGCGTTGGGTGACGGGATTCATGCGGGGAATCAGGGTGTTAAGTTACTTGGATAATGCGAAGTGGAAAGGCTTGTCGAAGTGGCGGCGGGAGTAGTAGGTGACGGACCGGTTGGTCAGGTTCATCACCATCGTCCAGGCCGTTCCCAGCCGGTCTCCTTGTGCAGGAGGCTGGGACACGGAGGCAATGGACGTGGTCAACTGGCGCAGGTCCATGGTTCCGCCTGCCTCGTCGAACTGCTGACACAGGAAATCATACCGGCGGTCCCCCTCATACAGTCCGACATTCAGTTTTTCCTCGCACAGGTAGTGATTGGTGCAGGCCGGGGAGTCCACGACCACGATCTCATTGTCGACGTACTCCACCACCACGCTCTTGCCGGAGGCGTCGGAAATGGCGTAATGGTGGGCGGCGCCGATGTCCGAGTGCATGTCGATTCCCCGCAGCAGCTCCAGCGCCTCATCCACGTTGGCGGCATTCTTCAACAGGTAACAGATGGCGGAGGTCGTCGTCAGGGCGGGTTTTCCGGAGTTCTGGTGCGTCTCCGCATCGTCTCCGGCCATCAGGTCCGCGATGGCGAGGCCTTTCTCATTGATGCCGTCCAGCGCGAAGAAAAGTCCGCTCAGGGCCATGTATTGGTTGACGAAGCCTTCCGGCAGCCAGTCGTTGCCAAAGCCGAAGAACTCCACGTTGAAGGTGGTAATCGTCTCATAACCGTGCTTGGGCATGGTGTGGAGGACCATCCCGGTTGCGGAGGAGAAATCGAAGTTCCTGCCCATCAGGACCTCGTTTTCCGGCGTGCGGACCGTCAGGGAGGAGCAACCGTACTGGGCCGGGGCGGGCGTAACCGGAGGGTTGTAATAGCCTTTGGACAGGAAATTCATCACGAATCCGACCAATTCCCCGGAGCTGCGGCCTCCGCCACTGGTGACCAGCTCGTCAAAGCCGTCGTCGCCTTTGTATTCCATATAGTACAGGCCGTCGTCCAGTTTTTCGACGGACATCGCGCCCTTGACCAGCGGTCCGAACTTCACCCACGTGCCGGCCAGGAACAGGAGCACCACGGCGAGCAGGCTCCATAAGAGTATTTTGACTGTCTTTTTCATGTTCATTTGCTTGCTGAAAGGTATTCTTGAAGTGCTTCCACATAGCCCCCGAAGGCCTCCTGTCCGGCCGGGGTGATCCGGCAGACGGTGCGGGGCATCTTTCCCTTGAAGCCTTTTTCAACCGTGATGTAACCGGCGGCCGTGAGTTTGTCTATCTGCACGCTGAGGTTCCCGGATGTGGCCCCGGTCTGCTTCTTGAGGTAGGTGAAGTCGGCTTCATCCACCCCGGCCAGGATGGACATC
>JAEEGK010013203.1_pt1 | contig 18649 bp, 17 predicted proteins | sample 8958771 | NCBI WGS metagenome assembly JAEEGK01 (sample SAMN16246547, study PRJNA631951) | gut metagenome | biome: gut microbiome; feature: rumen; material: SC-attached | host: Bos | place: Iran: Karaj | collected 2018-10
AGCCGAAAGTGCTGCTCAAGAAAGACATCGAATACGTCAAGAACTTCTGACACGATGCCCCTCGAAGAGATTCTCCGCGTCCCCACGGCCGCCACCCCCGAAGACCGGGCCGACGACGTCTGGGACGACGAAAACCGTTGTTCCTATTCGTCTGATGGGGAGAAACTCCTCGATGCGGAAAACTTTCCGCCGGAGGTCTCGGTCCGCGAGGGATGCCGCATCCTCTGTGACGAGGCCTTCGCCTTCCAGGATTACATGGCCGAGGACCGGAAGATCGGGGAGGAAATTCCGCTCGAAGAACGGAATTCCTTCCTGGAGAAGATCCGCCTTCCCGCCACCCTCACCCACATCGGCAAGGCCGCCTTCAACGAATGCGGGCTGATGGAGAGCATCAAGCTTCCGAAAGGGCTCCTGTCCATCGGCGAAGAGGCTTTCTGCGACTGCTGGAACCTGGAAAAGATCACCTGTCCCGCCACGCTCCGCGCCATCGGCCCCCGGGCCTTCCAAGGCTGCATCAACCTGTACCAGATTCGCATGAACAAAGGTCTGGAATACCTGGGTGAAGACGCCTTCGACGACTGCGAGTCACTCGAAACCATCTTCATTCCCGACGGAACCCTGGACCGGTTCCTCGCCATCATCCCCCGACAATATCACGAACTCATCGAAGAATTATGAACGGAACCGCAGGACAAAAGTTCACTGTCGCCCATGACAGCCCCCTCCTGAAATATCTGTACGAGATTTTTCCCGTCCAGTCCAAGACCGGCGTGAAGAACATGCTTTCCAAGGGCCAGGTTCTGGTGAACGGGGAGCAGAAGACCGCCTTCGACCACCCGCTTCAGGCCGGCGACGCCCTCCTGATCCTGCCCAAGGCCGTATCCATGGCACGCGAGAGCAGCGAAAACGCCCGCGAGGAAGTGGAGAAGACCGGCGTCAAAATCGTTTTTGAAGACGACGATTACCTGGTCGTCGACAAGCCCACGGGCCTGCTGACGGTATCCACCGCCAAAGGATCCCAGAGCAAGACCGGTAAGAAGGAAGCCACCCTCTACGCCATCCTGAACGCCTACGTGAAGACGAACGCACGCGCCCGCCGGAAGGAAGACCTCGTGAACGGCCGCACGCCCGACCGCTCCACCGCCAAAATCTGGATCGTCCACCGCCTGGACAAGGGGACGTCCGGCCTGGTGGTCTTCGCCAAGAACGAACACGCCAAGGAGGTTCTGCAAAGCCGATGGAAAGAACTTGTCATTGAGCGCCGGTACATCGCCTTCCTCGAGAAAAAGGTGGAGAAGGAGGCCGGCGCCATCCAGAGCTGGCTCGTAGAGAATCCCAAATCCCTGAAAGTCTGGTCCTCCCCCGTCGAAGTCCGCGGCGGCCAGCTGGCCATCACCCACTACAAGGTCCTGGATTATGTCCATCGCGGCAAAGGCCTGTACACCAAGGCCGAATTCTCCCTCGAGAGCGGCCGCAAGAACCAGATCCGCGTCCATGCCGCCGACATCGGCCATCCCATCGCAGGCGATGAAAAATACGGCGCCGAGACGGACCCGATCCGCCGCCTCGCCCTCCACGCGGCCACCCTCGTCTTCCGGAATCCGATGTCCGGCGAGGTCGTCCGCTGCAAGTCCCCGCTTCCGTCCGCCTTCGACAAATTCGAGAAATAATGGAAAAGTTCACCGTTCCCGGCGCGTCCGACGGCGTCGCGCTCAGCACCCTCGTCATCGCCCCCGAATCGCCCAAGGCCGTTCTCCAGCTGGTCCACGGCATGGCGGAGCACAAGGAGCGCTACATCCCCTTCATGAACTACCTCTCCGAAATGGGCTATGCCTGTGTCATCTGTGACCTGCGCGGGCACGGGGAAACCGTCACGAGCCCGGAGGACCTCGGCTTCATGGGCAAGGGCGGCATGAAGGCCCTGGTGGACGATGTCCATTGCGTAACTGACTGGGCCAAAGCGCTGTATCCGGGACTTCCTTTCTTCCTGTTCGGCCACAGCATGGGGTCCATGATCGTCCGCAGCTACATCAAGCGGTACGACCGTGACATCGACGGACTCATCGTGTGCGGCAGCCCGAGCAAGAACCCGGCGGCCGGGCTCGGCGACTTCCTCGCCGGCTGCATCGGCCTGTTCCGCGGAGGTCGCTACCGTTCCGCCTTCCTGGCGGACCTCTGCACCGGAAACAACGACAAAAAGTTCAAGGGCGACGGCATCAAGAACGCCTGGCTTTCCACGAACAAGGCCAATGTCGAGGCCTACAACAACGACCCCCTCTGCGGCTTCACCTTCACGGTCAACGGCTACCGCAACGGCCTTTTCCGCCTGATGAAGGACATCTATTCCCCCGAGGGGTGGAACGTCACGAACCCCGGCCTGCCGGTCCATTTCGTCGCCGGCGCCGAGGACCCCTGCATCATCAGCCTCAAGAAATTCTCCGAGGCGGTCAGCTTCCTCCGCGCCCGCGGTTACCGCGATGTCACCAGCAAAGTCTATCCCCGGATGCGTCACGAAATCCTGAACGAAATCGGACGGGAGGACGTCTGGAGCGACGTTCGTGAACGTCTGGACGGCTGGCTGGCCCGATGACCCCCTCCTCCAAAGAGATTTTCAACCGGGCCGAACTTCTGCTCGGCGCCGACGTGATGGAGCGTCTCGCCTCCGTCCGCGTCATCCTGTTCGGTGTCGGCGGTGTCGGCAGCTGGTGCGCGGAGGGCCTCGTCCGGTCGGGCGTCACGCATCTCACCCTGGTCGACGCCGACTGCGTCGCCCCCACCAACATCAACCGCCAGCGCATGGCCACAGTCTCCACCGTGGGCCGGTCCAAGGTGGAGGCGCTGAAGGAAATGCTGCTGGACATCAACCCGGAAGCTTGTATCGACACGAGGCAGGAACGGTTTACGGAGGCCTCCGCAGCCTCTTTCGAACTCGACCGGTACGATTACATCATCGACGCCATCGACGCGCTGAAAGACAAAGCGGCTCTGATTCTGCACGCCACAGCCACCCCGGCCGTGTTTTTCTCATCGATGGGTGCGGCGTGTAAAATCGACCCTACACGCGTCCGGGTGGCTTCCTTCTGGGAAGTCCGTGGCTGTCCCCTCGGCGCCATGCTCCGCAAAAAACTCCGCAAGGCCGGCACCCTCCCCGCCAAGGACTTCCTCTGCGTCTACGACGAAGACCTCCTCCCCAACCGCGGTGCCGACACCGCCCTCCCCGAAGAACTGAAGTTCGACAAAGTCTCCCACAACGGCTCCCTGGTGACGGTCACCGCCACCTTCGGTTTCACGCTCGCTTCACTGGTAATCAATGATGTCACCGCCCGCAATCCGGGCAGATACCCTTTAACAGATAATTGACGGTCCTGGCCTCAAAACCTTCCGGAACGGCGACCGGCGGTACGGGAATGTCTTCCAGGCAGAAGGTGCGGTGGCACTTTTCGCAGTAGAAATGGACATGGAGGTCATCGTCTTCGCCGTCGTGGTGGCTGTGGCAGAGTTCGTAGCGGACGCCGTCTCCGGAGTCGTCCAGGACATGCACGAGGCGCGCCTCGCGGAAGGTTTGCAAGGTTCTGAAGATGTTGGATTTGTCGATGGTCTCGACAAGCGTTTCCAGTTCCGTCATCGACATCGGGCGTCCCGCCGCGGCTAGGGCGCGGGCGATGACGATGCGGTTCGCCGTCGGCTTCACGCCGTGGTGCTCCATCAATTCCAGCAGAAGTTTCTCGTCCATGGATGCAAAGATAGCGGGAATCCGCCGCAAAACCAATCCCCACTTATTGGGATACGCTGAATGTCAGTTCCTCATGAATCAGGCGGCCTTCGGAGGTGACGCCTTCGACCACGACCAGATGCGTTCCGGGCGAGTCGCCGAGCTGGAAAACGACGGAGTCGGAGAGCAGGACGGGATTCCAATAGACCGTCCGTCTGTTGCGGTATCCTTCGGCGGTCAGGAAGTCAGCCGGACGCTGATAGCCCAGCGGGGTGACCTTCTTATGGACAGTCTCACCACGGCGGAGCAGCTCCGTGTCCAGGACACCGGTCTTGGTCGTGATGGAGATGACCCCGCCGCCGCCCTTCGGCCCCCAGATGACGGTCGATCCGGTCTTGAACACATCCACGCGGGCGACTTCGGGCATCACGATCGTTTCCAGGTCGTACTCTCCGTCCAGGATGGTGCCGTCGACGGCGATGGCGGCGGGGACGTCGGCATTGATGGACACGGCCGCACGGACGTAGGCGACGCCCTCCCGGATGAAAACCCCGGGGACTTCCCGCAACAGATCCTCCATGTGCGTGTAGCCGCGCTCCTCAATCTGGCGCAGCGTGACGGCATAGTCCGCGTTCCGGTTGAAGCCGGTCGGAGGAGGACCGTCCTGGGTCAGGGAAACCCCGGCGGCTTCGAGCTGGATGGTGCCGAACGGGCTGTCATCATCGGCATAGACCACATGCAAGGTGTCATCCAAGGCCGTCTGGTAAGGGTTTTCCGGGACCTTGAACGCAGGATCGGCCGGTTCGTCCAGGGACAGGCTGTACCGGTCCCTTCCTTCAAGGTCGGACGATTTCACCAGATACTTCGTTCCGGTCGGATAATCCAGGCCTTCGAAACGGAAACGGCCGTCAGCACCGCTCCAGGACACGTCCAGCATGCCGGCTTCCGGGGAAACCAGGCTGACGCGGGCATTCCGGACCGGCCTGTTGAAGAGCTCCGTGCGGACGGTGCCGCTCAAGGCCGCCGTCGATTCCTTCTCCGCCGGACCGATCGGTTTTCCCACGAGCGCCGGACCGAAATCGAAACCGGAGGAGCGCCCGAGCACATAACCGGTGATCGAGGCCGGCAGATGCCTTGGTATGAGAGGCCGGCAGGTGACGGAGAGCGACAAATCCAGCAGTTCGCCTTCCGACAGGACGGACGGATCGACCGTCAGGGTCACGATGTCACCGGTCCGGTATTCAGCCTTATCGGCGGAGATTGGAAGGGTGAGACGGTCCCTGCCCCGGTCCAGCGCATAATCCTGCCGGGCCACGATCTCCCCTCCCCGGCCCACGACCAGGAATTCCAGCGGGCCGTCCGGAAACGCGTCGTCCGGCAGCTTCAGCGGGCGATTCTTCCGGATTCCGCCCAGGAAGCAGACTTCCCCGCCCCGCAGGACGATGAGATAGCGGGGATCGGAGCCGGCATACGTCAGCCGGAATCCGTGCGGAAGCCGTTCCAGGTTCAGGTTGCCGTCTCCGGCGACAGCCTTGGAAGCCGTACTTTTCCCCCTGCCGACGGACAGTCGTTTGACGAACGCAGTCTCCGGCGCGGCAGCCATATACCGGCTGTAGCAGCGCAGATAAGCGTCTCCGGCCGCCATGTCTTCCGGGATGTCCAGATACCCGTAAAAATCCCCCTGCCGGCGGATCAGTTTCGCCTGCCGCTCCATCCGGCCCGACTTGTCAAACAGCTCCGCATACAGATACAGGGTGCTGTCCACGGGCGTGTGGTCCACCTCGTCCATCAGATAGGCCTTCAGCCAGATCCGGTCACCCTGGAAATAATCCTCCGCATCCGTATGGACATAGACCCTTTCCAAAGGATAGGTTTCCCGCTGCGACACGAGACGCTCGTAGACAACAGGTCCTGTCTGGGCTCGGGCGCCCAGACAGGACAAGACGAGAAGCAACGTGAAAAGCCTTATCTTCATGCCACTAAAGATAAGGCTTTTCGGCTAATTATCAAAGCGTAAGCATGATGTCGTTCAGGAGGCCGCCGGCGGTCTGGCGGGTGCCGGCGCCGGCGCCTTGGATGAGCATCGGCGAGGGATAGTCACCAGTCGTGATCAGGATGGCGTTGTCCGTGCCCTTCAAGGCATAGAGTGGACTGTCGGGACCGACTTCCTGGAGACCGACCGTTGCATGACCCTCGGCATCGACCGAGGCGACATAGCGGAGCTTGAGTCCCTTGGCAGCGGCCGCGGCGTAACGGTCGGCGATGTCGGCCGGAATGGGTTCGAGGGTCACCTGGGACTCCTCCAGCGGAATGCCGGTCTGGCGGCTGAGGATGAGAATCTTACGGAGGACATCCTTGCCGCTGAGGTCGATGTTCGGGTCCGGCTCGGTGTATCCCTTGACGCGGGCATCCTCCACCAATTCTTCAAATCCAGTTCCTTTATAATTGTCCATCAAATAGTTGAGCGTTCCGGAAAGAACGGCATCCATCCGTACCAGGGTGTCACCGGACTGGACGACGCGGTCCAGCGTGACAAGTACCGGCAGCGCGGCGCCGGCCGTGGTCTCGTAACGCAGAGACACGCCCGCCTTATGCGCCTGCTCCTGCAGCGCCTTGAACTGGGCGTAGGTGCCCGAGAACGGAATCTTGTTGCAGGCCACCACGCTGTATCCGCTGCGGAACAGGGCGGGATATCGGAATCCGATCTCCCCGCTGGCGGTGCAGTCCACGAAGATGGAATTCTCCAGCGACATCTCCGCCAGCGCGTCGATGTATCCGGCGCCCGGCTTGCCGTTGTCCAGCCGCTCCTTCGCCTTCGTGAGATCGATGCCTTCCGTATCGATCACATACTTCCGGCTGTTCGCCAGACCGCACACGCGAAGCTCCTTTCCGGAACGCTTGGCGATGGAGGCCGCATTTTCCGAGAGCATTTCTACCAATGCTTTACCAACACGGCCATAACCAGCTATGAACAAATGGATTACCTTATTGCTCCATTTGTCGAAGAACTCCCGGTGGATAGCGCGGATGGCGACCTCTGCGCGGACCGAGGGGACAATCACGGAGATATTCCTCTCCGAGGAGCCCTGCGCGGTGGCGCGGACCGGAATGCTGTGCGCCCCGAGGGCGGCCAGCATCCGACCCGTGGCCCCGCTGTGACCCAGGATGTCGTCTCCGATCAGGCATACGAGCGAGTAGCCCGTCTCCACCTTCAGCGGGTTCAGACGGCCCAGCGAAATCTCATAGGCGAAGCAGTTGTCCGCCGCCTCGCGCGCCGCCTCGGCGTCCTTCTCGGCGATGGCGATGCACATCGAATGGACCGAGGAGGCCTGGGTGATGAGGATGATGTTGATCCCCTTCCGGCTCAGCGCGTCGAACAGGCGGGACGAGAAGCCCGGAACGCCCACCATGCCGCTACCTTCCAGGGAAATCAGAGCGATGTGGTCGGAATGAGCGATGCCGATGACGCCGTCGCGCACCCGCGGCGGATTCCGTTCCACGAGCGTCCCCGGTTCGTCCGGCGTGAACGTATCCTTGACGATGATCGGAATCCCTTCGTCCACAACGGGTTGGATGGTCGGCGGATAGATGACCTTGGCTCCGAAATGGGAAAGCTCCTGCGCCGCGCGGTAGGAGATGTTCGGAATGGGACGGGCGGTCGGGACAATCTTCGGATTGGCCGTCATGATGCCCGGGACATCGGTCCAGATCTCCACGCGGCGGGCGTGGATGCCCACGGCGAACAGCGAGGCGGTGAAATCGGAGCCGCCCCGGCCCAGGGTCGTCACCCGGCCGTTTCCGTCCGTGGCGACAAAGCCCGGAACGACGAACAGCTCCACATGCGGGTTCGAATTCACGGCCTTGGACACACGGGCGTACGTTTCCGGCTCATCCACCACGCCGTCCTTCACCTGGACCAGCTCCCGGGAATCCAGCCACTGGCAGGTGATTCCGAGGGACAGGAACTTGTCCGTCAAGATGGTCGTGGAGAACAGTTCGCCGAAACTTTCGATGGCGCTCAGGCTCGCCGGACTGAGCTCGCCCAGGAGGAAGACCCCGTGCGTGATTCCTTCCAGCGACTCGAAGAGCACGTTCACGGACGCGGCCGTCCGCTCCCGGTAACCTTCCGGCAGCAATTCTCCGATGATCCGATAATGGCGTTTGCGCAGGTCTGAGATGAGGTCCTTGTAGGATTCGTCCCGGGCGGCGGCCCGGCGGCCGGTCTCGATCAGCAGGTCCGTGCAGCCGCTTACGGCCGAAGAAACCACGATGGTGCGGTCTTCCTCCAGGGCCCTGCGAACAATATCGATAACCTGAAGCATGGCTTCAGAAGAGGCCACAGAAGTGCCTCCGAATTTGAGTACTTGCATATTCTATTTCATTAAAATGGCCGTGAGCCGCGCGGTCTCCAGCAGGAAACCGTCGTGGCCGAAGCGGGAAGAAATCTCGAAGTAGTCCGCCCCCGGAATCCACCGGGCCCAGACGGACGATTCCTGCGGCGGGAACAGGGAGTCCGTGTCGATGGACACGACCGTCGTCCGCGCTTTGATCCGCGCGAGCGCCGCCTCCACTCCGCCGCGGCCTCGGCCCACGTTGTGGCTGTCCAGGGCATGGCAGAGCGTGTAGTAAGAATAGGCGTCAAAAGCCCTGCGGACCAGTTTTTCTCCCTGGTACCGTTCGTAAGAGGCGGCCCGTCCGGCGAACAGCGCGTCGGGATCCTCCTCGGACTGCGTGAGGGCGTAGCCTTCGAAGCAGCGGTAAGAGATGAGCGCCTGGGCGCGGGCGCACTTGAGGCCGGCGGCGCCGCCCGAGAGGTTCCGGGCCTCCCGGAACGTCGGATCCGCCTCCAGCGCCATCCGCTGCGCCTCCACGGTCGCCGACAGGTACGGCGACACGCGCGGCGCCGTCGCGATGAACGCGCAGCGCTTGAACAGACCGGGCTCGGTCACAGCCCATTCGATGGCCTGGAAACCGCCGATGGAACTGCCCACAAGCAAATCCACAGCCTGGATTCCCAACGCCTTGCGGACGCAGATGGAAGCGGCCACCATATCCCGGACCGTCACCTTCGGAAAATCCAGGAGCCAGGGTTTCCCCGTCCCCGGATTCTCCCGCGCCGGTCCTTCGGAACCATAAGGAGAGCCGAGCATGTTGACGCAGACCACGAAGTTCTTCTCCGTGTCCACGGCCTTGCCCGGGCCCACCATCTCCGGCCACCAGTCCGAAGGGTCGCTGTTCGCCGTGAGGGCGTGGCAGACCCAGATGACCGGCCGGCGGCCGTCCCAAGACTCCTGGGAGGTATGGTAGACCACGTGAGCGCCCGGCAGGGCTCCCCCGGCTTCCAAGGTCAGGTCCGTAATGAGTTCTTTGCGGATCATTTCGCGGCGGCGTCAAGGGCTTGGGCGAGGTCGGCGATGATGTCGTCGGGATCCTCCAGGCCGACGGACACGCGCATCAGGCCCGGGTCGATGCCGGCGGCCCGGAGCTGTTCGTCCGACAGCTGCCGGTGCGTATGCGAGGCCGGGTGCAGGATGCAGGAATAGCAGTCCGCCACATGCGTCTCAATGGTGATGAGTTTCAGGGCGTCCATGAAACGGTTGTCGAAGGCGCGTCCTCCTTTCAGTCCGATGCACATGACGCCGCAGCTGCCTTCCGGCAGATATTTGAGCTGCTTCTCATGCTCGGGATCGTCCGGCAGGTCGGGATAGCGGACCCAGGCGACGGCCGGGTGGTTCTTCAGGAAGGTGGCCACCTTCAGCGCGCTTTCCGATACGCGTCGGATCCGGAGGTGCAGCGTCTGCAGGCCCAGGTTCAGGTAGAAGGCGTTCTGCGGGCTCTGCATGGAACCGAGATCCCGCATCAAGTGCGTCGTTGCCTTGGTGATAAAGGCCGCGCGCCCGAACTTCTTCGTATAGGTGAGCCCGTGGTAGGACGCATCCGGCGTGGTCAGGCCCGGGAACTTGTCCGCATGGGCCTCCCAGTCGAAATTGCCGCTGTCCACCACGCAGCCTCCGACCGTGGCGCCGTGGCCGTCGATGTACTTGGTCGTGGAATGGGTGACGATGTCCGCCCCCCACTCGAAGGGACGGCAGTGGACAGGCGTCGCAAAGGTATTGTCGATCACCAGCGGCACGCCGTGTGCGTGGGCGATCTTCGCGAAGCGCTCGATGTCAAGCACTTCCACGCCCGGGTTGGAAAGGGTCTCGCCGAAAAGAAGCTTCGTTTCCGGACGGAAGCAGGCGTTCACCTCTTCATCCGTGGCCTTGTGGTCCACGAAAGTGACGTCGATCCCCATCTGCTTCAGGGACACGCCCAGCAGGTTGAAAGTGCCGCCGTAGATGTTGTTCAGGCTCACGATATGGTCCCCCGCCTTGCAGATGTTCAGGCAGGCGAAGAGGTTCGCAGCCTGGCCGGAGGAGGTCAGGATAGCGCCTACGCCGCCTTCCAGGGCGTTGATGCGGGCCGCAACCATGTCGCAGGTCGGGTTCGCCAGCCGCGTATAGAAATAGCCCGGTTCTTCCAGGTCAAAGAGCCGGCCCATCTGGTCGGAGGTCTCGTATTTGAAAGTCGTGCTCTGCACGATCGGCATCTGCCGGGGCTCACCGCGTCCGGGCTCGTAACCGGCATGGACGCACAGGGTGTCAATTTTGCTCATGTAAGTTCGTTTTTCCATACAAAGATAGAATCTTTGGATTATCCGTACAAGATTCTACGAAAATTTAGAAAATATTTCTATTTTTGCAACCATATGGGCATCACATGGAAAAACCGCCCACAAAAACAGTGATTATATAGAATAAAATTCTGCACATGAACGAATTCGCCCTCGACGCCGTCGACCTGGATATCCTGCGCGCCCTGCAGGAGAACGCCCGGCTCACCACCAAGGAGCTCGCCGCCCGCGTGAACCTTTCCACCACCCCCGTGTTTGAACGCCTCAAGCGCCTGGAGCGCGGCGGCTTCATCCAGAAATACGTCGCCGTCCTCGACGCGGAGAAGCTGAACCTGGGTTTCGTCGTGTTCTGTTCCGTGAAGCTGAAGCAGATGAGCCGGGATGTCGCGAGGACATTCGTCTCCGTGATGAAGGACATTCCCCAGGTGGCGGAGTGCTACAATATTTCCGGCGAATATGACTACCTCCTGAAAATCCATGCACCGGATATGAAATACTACAACGAATTCATCCTCAACGTGCTTGGGACCATCGACTCCATCGGCAGCATCCTCTCCTCCTTCGTGATGAACGAAATCAAAAACACCCACGCCCTCTATCTGTAAGGCGCGGGTGTCCGTATAGGTGTGCGTCCGCTATTTCGCGGAAAGGTACTCGTGGATGGCGGCGGCGGCCTTTCGGCCCGCGCCCATCGCGAGGATCACGGTCGCGGCGCCGGTGACGGCATCGCCGCCGGCGAAGATGCCGGGACGGGTCGTCGCGCCGTGCTCATCCGCGACAAGGCAGCCGCGACGGTTCGTCTCCAGGCCGCCGGTCGTGTGGGCGATCAGCGGATTCGGGGACGTGCCGAGGGCCATGATGACGGTGTCGCAGGGAATCTCGAACTCGGAGCCCTCGATGGGAATCGGAGAGCGACGGCCGCTGGCATCGGGCTCACCGAGCTCCATCTTGATGCACTTGATGGCCCGGACCCAGCCTTTCTCGTCCGCAAGGACCTCGACAGGGTTCGTAAGCATCTTGAACTCGACGCCTTCCTCATGTGCGTGATGGACCTCCTCCTTACGGGCAGGAAGCTCCACCTCGGTACGGCGGTAGACAATGGTAGTCTCGGCGCCGAGGCGGAGCGCAGTGCGCGCCGCATCCATGGCGACGTTGCCGCCGCCGACCACGACGCACTGCTTGCCGGCGTGAATCGGGGTGAGATAGTCCGGACGGAAAGCCTTCATCAGGTTGTTGCGGGTGAGGAACTCGTTGGCGGAGAAGACGCCGTTGGCATTCTCGCCCGGGATGCCCATGAAGCGGGGCAAACCGGCGCCGGAGCCGACGAACACGGCTTCGAAGCCTTCCTCGTCCATCAGGGAGTCGATGGTGACGGTCCGGCCGATGATCACGTCCAGTTCGATCTTGACGCCGAGAGCCTTGACGGCCTCGATCTCGGCAGCCACGACCTTGTCCTTCGGAAGACGGAACTCGGGGATGCCATACTCGAGCACGCCGCCCGGACGGTGCAGCGCTTCGAAGATGGTCACGTCATAGCCGAGCTTCGCGAGGTCGGCGGCGCAGGCCAGGCCGGAGGGGCCGGAGCCGATGATCGCCACTTTCTTGCCGTTGGAGGGGGCGATAGCGGCGGCAGGGGCCTTGCCCTGCTCGCGCGTCCAGTCGGCCACAAAGCGCTCGAGCTTGCCAATCGCGACACTCTCGCCCTTGATGCCCAGGATGCAGCTGCCTTCGCACTGGGTTTCCTGCGGGCACACGCGGCCGCAGATGGCCGGCAGCGAGCTGTCCTCGGCGATGACCGCCGCGGCGGCCGCGAAATCGCCGTCCTTGACCTTCTCGATGAATTCGGGAATCTTGATGCCCACGGGGCAGGCGCCCACGCAGCGGGGGTTCTTGCAATGGAGGCAGCGGGTCGCCTCGAGCATCGCTTCTTCGACATTGTAGCCGTAGCAGACCTCTTCGAAATTGGTCGCCCGGACTCTCGGGTCCTGTTCCCTGACAGGGACTCTTCCAATCTTGTTCGCCATAATCTTATCCTCTGCCGATTCTACATACGTGATTCTCCCGGGCCTCCGTCTCCTCCGTGCGATACTGGCCCTGCCGGCGCATCGCCTCGTCGAAGTCGACGTCGTAGCCGTTGAATTCGGGGCCTTCCACACAGGCGAAGCGCGTCTTGCCGGCCACGGTGACGCGGCAGGCGCCGCACATGCCGGTGCCGTCCACCATCAGGGTGTTGAGGCTCACGACAACGGGCAGGCCGAGCTTCTTCGCGGTCAGCGTGGTGAACTTCATCATGATCATGGGACCGATGGCGACGGCCTGGGTGTACTTGTTTCCGTCGTTCACAAGCTTTTCCAGAAGGGCGGTGACCATGCCGTGGAAACCTTCGGAACCGTCGTCAGTGCAGATGTGAAGATGATCGCAGACGGCAGCCATTTCTTCTTTGTAGATGAGCAGGGAGGCCGTCTTGGCGCCGATGATGACATCGACCTTGGCTCCGTGGGCGTGCAGCCACTTGGCCTGCGGATAGACAGGGGCGGTACCGACACCGCCGGCGATGAAGATGAAATGGCTCTCCGTGAGCTGCCCGGGGCTCATCTCGATAAACTCGGACGGGTTGCCGAGAGGGCCGACCACGTCGGCGAAGGACTCCCCTTCCTCGAAGGCCACGATGTCCTGCGTCGAAGCGCCGATGGGCTGGGTGACGATGGTGACGGTGCCTTTTTCAATATCGAAATCGCTGATGGTCAGCGGAATGCGCTCTCCTTTCTCATCAGCCCTGACAATCAGGAACTGGCCGGGCTTGGCGGCGGCCGCCAGCCTGGGCGCCTCCACCACCATCCGGCAGATGTTCGGCGTCAGCATTTCCTTCTGGATAATCTTGTACATTTGTTTCAAGCAGTCGGTTTAAATTCCGCCAAAGATATGAAAAAAATCCTTATATTTGAAAAATATAACTAAGGAATGAAGGCTATTCTCATCTATTCCGGCGGGCTGGACAGCACGACTCTCCTGTACGAATACAGGGACAGCATCGCGCTGGCGGTCACGTTCGACTACGGTTCCAAGCACAACGCCCGGGAGATCGCCTGCGCCGTGGAGAACTGCCGCCGTCTCGGCATCCCGCACCAGGTGATTCCCCTCGAATTCATCGGCAGATACTTCCGAAGCGACCTCCTCCTGTCGGGGGGCGACATCCCCGAGGGCGGCTACGCCGAAGACAACATGAAATCCACCGTCGTCCCCTTCCGCAACGGCATCATGCTCGCGGTGGCCGTGGGCCTGGCGGAGAGCAACGACCTGGACACCGTCCTCCTGGCGAACCACAGCGGCGACCACGCCATCTACCCGGACTGCCGGCCCGAATTCGTGGACGCCTTCGACCGGGCGGCAGAAGCGGGCACCTACAACGGCGTCCGCATCGTCTCCCCCTACTGCAACATCACCAAGCGCGACATCGCCCTCCGCGGGCGGGCGCTCGGCATCGACTATTCCCTCACCTACTCCTGCTACAAAGGCGGCGAAAAGCACTGCGGCCGCTGCGGGACCTGCACCGAACGGAAAGAAGCCCTCGCCGGCTTCGACCCTACCGAATACGAAGCATAAGCACCTATGTACTACGTTTGCAAAAGACTGGAAATATCGGCCGCCCACAGCCTGATGCTCTCCTATGAGAGCAAGTGCGAAGACCTCCACGGCCACAACTGGATCGTCAAGATCTACTGCAAGTCGGAAACCCTCAACCAGGACGGCATGGTCACGGACTTCACCCTCATCAAGCGGGACATCGAGAAGGCCCTCGACCATAAGAACCTGAACGAGGTCCTCCCCATGAACCCCACGGCCGAAAACATCGCCCGCTGGATCTGCGACCGCACCCCCAACGCCTACAAGGTCGAAGTCTGGGAGTCCGAGATGAACATGGCCGCGTACGAGAGAGATTAGTGTACCGGGTCAACGAAATATTCTACTCCCTTCAAGGGGAAGGATTCTGGACCGGGACGCCGATGGTGTTCCTGCGGTTGAGCGGCTGCAACCTGAAGTGCCCTTTCTGCGACACCGCCCATGACGGGTTCCGGGAAATGACCGCGGAAGAAATCGTGAAGGAAGTGAAAGCGGCCGGAAGCGCGTGCGGAAGGGTGTGCGTGACGGGAGGAGAGCCGGGGCTGCAGCTGGACGGAACGCTCGTCGACGCATTGCATGGAGCCGGGATGCGGGTCCACGTGGAGACGAACGGGACGCGGAGACTGCCGGAGGGGGTGGATTGGATCACCCTGAGCCCGAAAGCCGACGTGAAAGGCCTTCGGGGCGACGGTACCGTCGTTCTGGAAAGGGCCGACGAAGTGAAAGTCGTCTACGAAGACGGCGTCGACGGGAAATGGGCGGCATTCCCTGCGGAATGGCACTTCCTGCAGCCCTGCGACACCGGAGATGAACGTAAAAACAAGGCCTTGCTGGCCGAAACCATAGACCACATTCAGCGAAACCCCGTGTGGAGGCTGTCGCTGCAGACACATAAACTATTGAACATCAGATGAAAAGGAACGAGTATGACGTCATCGTCGTGGGCGGCGGAATCACCGGCGCCGGAACGGCGAGAGACTGCGCCATGCGCGGACTGAGAGTCCTCCTCATCGAGCGTCACGACATCGCCACCGGCGCGACCGGCCGCAACCACGGCCTGCTGCACTCCGGCGCCCGTTATGCCGTCACCGACCAGGAATCCGCGAACGAATGCATCCGCGAGAACATGATTCTCCGCCGGATCGCGTCCCACTGCGTGGACGAGACCGACGGATTCTTCATCACCCTCCCGGAAGACGATCTGAACTATCAGGCCAAGTTCGTCGAATCCTGCCTGGCCGCCGGCATCAGCGCGGAGATCGTGGACCCGAAGGAAGCCCTCCGGATGGAACCGGCCATGAACCCCGACATCATCGGCGCCGTCAAGGTGCCCGACGGAAGCGTGGACCCGTTCCGCCTGTGCGCCGCCAACATGGTGGATGCCAAGCTCCACGGCGCCCAGGTTCTCCTGTATACCGAAGTCACCGGCTTCATCAAGGACGGAGACCGCGTCGTGGGCGTGAAGACTTACAACCATCAGACGCACAAATCCGGCACGCATTACGCGCACATCACCGTCAACGCCGCCGGCATCTGGGGCCAGCACATCGCCGACCTCGCCGGCGTCAAGATCGGCATGTACCCTGCGAAAGGAGCCCTGCTCATCTTCGCGCACCGGGTGAACGGCATCGTCATCAACCGATGCCGCAAGCCCGCGAACGCCGACATCCTCGTCCCCGGCGACACCGTCTGCATCATCGGCACCACCTCCACCAAGATTCCGTTCGAGGAATGCGACGGCGTGCGCGTCACGCCCGAGGAGGTGAATCTGCTCATCGAAGAAGGCGCCAAGCTCGCTCCGGCATTGGCAAGCACCCGGATTTTGCGGGCCTATGCCGGCGTCCGCCCGCTCGTGAGCGCCGACAACGACCCGTCCGGACGCAACATCAGCCGCGGCATCGTGTGCCTGGATCATGAGGAGCGTGACGGCGTGAAAGGCTTCATCTCCATCACCGGCGGCAAACTCATGACCTACCGGCTGATGGCCGAGATGGCCACCGATCTCGTGTGCCGAAAACTTTCTGTCGACAAAGCCTGTGAGACGGCCGTCACGCCCCTTCCGGGATCCGGAGGAAACAGCTTCCGCGAAGTGGCCGAAAAGATCTGGGAGAATCCCACCACCGTCCAGAAGGCCGCCGTCGGCCGGCTCGGAACCGGCGCCGCACGCATTCAGACGGCCGATTCGCTGGACCAGTCCCTCATCTGCGAATGCGAGGAAGTATCCGTGGGCGAAATCAATTCCGCCATCGAACGGCTGGACGTGAACGGTCTGACGGACCTTCGCCGGCGCACGCGCGTCGGGATGGGCACCTGCCAGGGCGAGCTTTGCGGCTGCCGCGCCGCCGGCCTGCTGGCCAAGGCGCACGGCTGCACCGACCGCGCCCGCGCCGATCTGCAGGACTTCATGAACGAACGCTGGAAGGGCATGTACCCCATCGGCTGGGGCGACGCCCTCCGCGAAGCGGAATACACGCAGTGGGTCTATAAACACGTGCTTGGCGTATGAGATTCGACACCGTAATCATCGGCGGAGGCCTGGCGGGCCTCACCGCGGGGATCAGCCTCCAGGAGGCGGGCCGGAAAGTCGCCATCGTGAGCGCCGGCCAGAATGCGATGCATTTCTTCTCCGGCAACTTTGAGGAGGCCGGACCGGTCCGGGAACGGATCTCCGCCCTTTTCGCCGCCGCCGGCGTGCGCACCAACGCCACCGACGGCATACAGCTCATGCCCATGGGCAAATTCCAGCCTGTCTCCCTGACGCTGGAGGACGTGACCGTCTTCCAGGAGGAGCATGTCGCCGAGAAAGCCCTGATTGTCAATTTCACCGGTTTCCACGATTTCTACGGCACTTTCCTCGCCGAGACGCTGGAGAAGGCCGGCACCAGCTGCCGGATCCGTTTCGTACGGCTTCCGGAGATGGAGCCCCTGCGGACGAGCCCCAGCGAGATGCGCTCGGTGAACATCGCCCGCATGATGGACGAACACTGGGAGAAGGTCGTGGCGGACATCCGCGTCCTCCTCAAGGACGAGGACCTCATCCTCCTCCCCCAGGTCTTCGGCCTCAAGGACGCTTCGGTGCTGGACAAGATCCGCACCGCCCTTCCCGCCCGTGTGGCCTTCATCGGGACGATGCCCCCGTCCGTGCCGGGCATCCGCACCCAGATGCTCCTGAAACGACGTTTTGAGGTCCTGGGAGGCACGTTCCTGATGGGTGACGAAGTCACCTCCGCCGCCTTGCATGAAGGAGTCGTGTCAAGCGTCACCACCCGGAACCTGGACACGGCCCGGCTTTTCGCCGACCATTTCATCCTCGCTTCCGGCGGCTATTTTTCCAAAGGTCTCGTATCTACGCCCACGCAGGTTTACGAACCCCTGTTCGGCCTGGACATCGACTATCCCGAGGAGCGTCGGGCATGGTACGACTCCGACTTCTTCGCGGAGCAGCCGTTCATGGATTTCGGCGTCAGGACCGACGCCGCGCTCCACGCTGTCAAGGACGGCGAGCCGGTGAAGAACCTGTTCTGCATCGGCTCCGTGCTGGGAGGCACGCGGAAAGAGGATTACGGAACGGCGGCGGGGCTCGCCATCCGGACGGCCTTCGCGGTCGTGGACACCATCAAAGGAGGGAACGTATGAAACTGCAGGAATACACCGCCAGCGCGCATAATTTCGAGGAATGCATGAAATGCACCATCTGCACGGCCTACTGTCCGGTCGTGCCGGTGAACCCGCGCTATCCCGGCCCCAAGCAGGCCGGCCCTGACGGAGAACGCCTCCGGCTCAAGGATCCGTACTTCTTCAACCAGGCGCTCAAATACTGCCTGAACTGCAAGCGCTGCGAGGTCGTGTGCCCGTCCGGCGTGAAAGTGGCTGACATCATCCAGGCCGCGCGCATCAAGTATGACCACGCACAGCCCAAGCTGCGGGACAGGATGCTTGCGAATACGGACTTCATGGGACGCCTTGCCCGCCCGTTCGCGCCCATCGTGAACGGGACCACGGCGCTCGGCGTCACGAAGACGGTCCTGGACGCCACGTTCGCCATCGACAAGCACCGCACTTTCCCGAAGTACAGCGGGCGCAGCTTCGAAGGCTGGCTGAAGCGCCATGCCAAGGAGCAGGCGAAGTTCGAGAAGCAGGTCGCTTACTACCACGGCTGCTACGTGAACTATAACTATCCCCAGCTGGGAAAGGATTTCGTGAAGGTGATGAACGCGCTCGGCATCGGTGTGCAGCTGCTGGACAAGGAGAAATGCTGCGGCGTGGCGCTCATCGCCAACGGCATGTCCCGGAAGGCCGCGAAGAACGCGAAACATAACGTGGATGTCCTGCAGAAGGCCGTGGACGCCGGACTTAAAGTCCTCACCACATCCTCCACTTGCGTAATGACCATCCGCGAAGAGTATCCCGGTCTGTTGCAGGTCGACAACGGCGGCATCAAGGACTCCATCCTCCTCGCCACCCGGTATATCCACCAGCTGATCGAATCCGGCCAGGCGCAGCTCAAGTTCAAGGAGAAATACCGCGCCCGGATCGCCTACCACATCCCCTGCCACCTGGAGAAACTGGGCTGGGGCATCTTCTCCACCGAACTGCTGAAGATGATCCCCGGCGTGGAATTCACCCTCCTCGACTCCAACTGC
>JAEEGK010013204.1_pt1 | contig 18649 bp, 8 predicted proteins | sample 8958771 | NCBI WGS metagenome assembly JAEEGK01 (sample SAMN16246547, study PRJNA631951) | gut metagenome | biome: gut microbiome; feature: rumen; material: SC-attached | host: Bos | place: Iran: Karaj | collected 2018-10
AATACATTTTGCATTACAATGAAGTTAAATTTTTCTTTTTTTTTTTTTTTTTTTTTCTTATTATCATATAAAAACTTAAAATTTTTGTTTATATTTATTTAATATTTTTTAAAATAAATATAATTAATTTACAAATTTAAAAGAAAAAATATATTATTTATTCATTACCCTCATTTTTCATATGTTCTAATATTTTATTAATCCATATATAAATATTATTATCTTTAATATTATTTTTTTTTATACATTCTTTATAATCATCTAATATTTTTTCATTTTTTACTTTAATAATTTCATTTAATAATTTTTTCATACATTTAATTATATTTTCAATTCTATTAATTTCTTCATTTATTTCTAAATTATTTACAATTTTTGTAATAACAACCAATAAAGCTTTATTATTTAATTTATTAAAATCAATATTTTTTTTTAATAAATATAAAATACAATTTATACTTAATATTGATATATCACAATCTTTATAATCATAAGCAATATTTAATAAACTAATTAAAATATGAGTTTTAGTTGAATTGGAAATAAAACTTAACATTAAAGTATTCATATCTTCTAAAATTGATTTATAATTTTGATTTACTTTTTTACTATTATCAACTTGTAAATAATTAAAAAATGTTAAACAAATTTTTTGAAGAGTTTCCAAATTTAATGTTTCAATTATAATTTTATTATTTGAAATATATTCAAATATTTTATTTAATAATGTTATATATTTTAGTTCTAATTCTTTTATAGATTTTAAATATATATTATTTATATTAAATATTTTTTCTAATTCACAAGATATTGTCTGAATTATTAAATCAATATTAATTAATATTTTATCTTTATTTAAATTAAAATTCTTTTTTGAACCAAAAATTTCTTTTAAAGTTAATATATAATTAATTTTATTATTTATATCATCACAATTAGTAATTTCATTTAAAATTTCTATTATTTCCATATCATTATTTAATATAGGTAAATTATTATATGAAATTGTATTTAATTTTTTAATTGAATTATTATTATTTAATTTTTCTGTTTTATATTCATTATTATTGAGATTATTTTTTAATTTATTTGAATTAAAACTTTTTAATCTTTTAATGCTTTCATTATTTGAAGAAAAAGTATTATTATTTTTTGATTGATTTAAACAATAATTATTATAATTATATGAACTTTTTGAATTATATGAAGAATTATTTTGAAAAATATAAATTCCAGTATTATTATTAATATTATTACTATCATAGTCTAAATAATTTTCTAGATTATTATTATTTTTATTACTATAATTCGATGAATATAAACTAATATTTATATTTAAATTTGATAATAAAATTTCTTTTTCTTCTTGATTTAATTTTAATAAAAATTCATTAAAAAATTTTTCACCAAATGTATTATAAATATATAAAAATATTTCTTTTACTTTTTCTTTTAATTCTAAATCATTCAAATAAAAATATGAAATTAATAATTTAAAATTCTTTAAATTTTTTTCAATGTTAATTTTACCTCTATTTAATTCTTCTATAAAATAATATAAAGCAATATATTTAATTTTAATATCATCACAATTTATAGAATATAATAAAATATAATTAAATGATGTTTCAATTTTAATAATATTAATATATTTTCTAAATACATTTATTAATTTATTTTGATTATCATTATAATTATATTTTAAATTTATAAAAAATTCTAAAGTTAATTTTAATTCAAATTCATCTAAAATACAATCAGTTAATTTTAATTGTTCATAAAATGAATTAAAAAAATTAATTAAATTATCATATATATTTTTATCAATTAATAAATCATAACAATAAATATTTAATATGATGTATTTTAATATTAAATCGTAATTAGGATAAAAATTTTCTTTAAAATTTTCTTTTGAAATTAGATTTTTAAAATATTTTATAATTTTATAAAATTGTTTTTTATTTGGAATAATTATATTACTTATATAATTATCAGTTAAAAATTTACTTAAAAATTTATTTTCGAAATCATTTATTTCATTTTCAAAAATTGAATCAAAATTAATATTTAATTTTAAATCTCTTTTATTTCTAATTTTTTTCATTTCTAAAAAATTAATATAATTTTTATAAACATTTTCAATTGTTTTTTTATCTTTTGATATTGATTTTTTTAATATCAAATCTTTTGATTTACTTCTAAATGTTTTTGATTTATATATTTGAGATATATTTATTTTTTTAGATTTATCTATTAATTGATTTGTTAATGTAGAATTTGATATTGAATTATCATTATTATTATTATTTTTATATGAATCAATTCGAAATGAATTTTTTCCTGAGATAGTTTTATTTTTTACAGTTTTACTTGATATTGATTTATAAACTGGAATATTATTATTATCATTATTATTTATTTCATATATTTTATTTATTTCATTTTTAATTTGTTCAGCTGTAACTTTTTTAAATAAAATATTAATAGTATCATAATATTCTTGTATATTATTTATATTTTTAAAATATTTAATTAAATTTATACTCATATTTCTTATTTCATTTGATTTATCAGTTAAGCATAAAAGTAAAGGTTCTATTAAATTAGTTATATTTTTTTTTGATAAATTATCTTTATATTTTAAAAATATATTTAATATTTCATTTCTCAAATTAAATTTTTCAATTTTTAATGAATTTATCATTGAAGTTATTAAAAAATCATTATCTTTATATGATAATATATTATAAATAACATTTAAAGTTTCTTTTCTTATTAGTTCATTATTATCATTTAAATTATTAATTAACGGTATTGTAATTGTAATAAGAAATTCTTTATTAAAAACCTCTTTTAAATTATTAATTATTACATTTAGTAAATTTATAATTAAAATAACCAATTTTTTTTGATTATCATTTAATTTATTTTTAATTAATTGCATTATATCATTTATTGGAGGAGGATTTTTTTTATTTTCAAAATTATTTTTTAATTCATTTATTAATTTATCTAAATTTTCTTTTCTATCAATCCATTTTCCATCATTTATTATTTTCAAAATTTTATTATAATCTATGATTTCATTTTTGATAGAATTTTTTTGAAATAAATTTTTTATAGGAGTGTTCATGTTACTATTTGTATTTAAATATAATATTTTTTTATTTGGTGATGTTGGAAAAGGACTATTATTATTATTATTATTTATACTTATATTTTGTGAATTTAAATAACTATTCATGTTTTCATTATCTATTTTATTGAATGATTCTTCTATTAATTTATATGTTGAATCTTTAATTTCTTTACTTAATATTTTTCTTAAATCATAACCAATATAATAATATAAAACACATAATAAATTTAAGGAAGCATTTCTAATTTGGGGATCTCTATTTCCTGACATATTTATACAATATGAAATAATATCATTTTTATTTATATCTTCAATATTGCCTTTTTTTTTAATAAAATTTTCAAAAAATATTGAATAGCATTTTAAAATATTATTTTTTTTCTCTTTTTTTAATTTTAATAAAATTTGAGAATAAAATAATTTCATGTTAATATTAGCAATTAAAATAAATAATTTTTCTATTAAATCATTTAATTTAACATCTGCAAATTTTTCATAAAAACCTTTTATTAATTCTTTACTTATTTGCTCTAATTGATTATTATTTATTGAAAAAATTGGTAATATTATATTAAATAAATTTAATGATTCTTTTATTAAATTTATGTTGGTTTCTTTAAAATTTTTTAACTGTTCTTTTATAAAATTGTATAATTCAAATAAATTATTATCATTTTTTAAATTGGAATCATTTGAATTTATTAAATAATTATTTATTTGAATTAATCCTTCTTTTTTATCTTCCCATTTTGCTGTAATAAAATTATTCAAAATATTTTCAGGTAAAATATTTATTATATTTCCTAAATCTTCAATATTTTTTATGATTCCTTTTGATTCTTTAAATGAATATTCATTATTTTTTTGATATTGTATTTCCTCAATATTCAAAATATTATTATTATTTTCATTTTCATTATTTAAAATTTGATAAGTTTTCATCATTTAAATTAATTTATTTTCAAATTAAATTTAATTAATTTAAAAATGAATTCTAATAAAAGAAAAAAATTTTTTAATATTTTTTTATAATATTTAATATTTATTCTAATATTATAATAATAATTAGTATGAAATAAACTAAAGTTTATATTAAATATAATTTATCAATTTAATTTTCTTCAAATTTAATTTCAATATTTTTTTTAATAAATAATTCATTTTTTAAATGATTCAAAACTCTGAATCTAAATCTTCTTGGAAAATTTTCATTCAATGGAATTTCAATTCTTTCTCCATTTTTATTAATCATATAATAATTTAATAATTCAATACCTTTATTAACACCATCATCATTTAATCCATATCCTAATCTATATTTTGACCAATCAGACCAACCTATTTTATAAATATATTCATCATTATTATCATTTATAATATTAACTGTATCATTTTCTTTTATTTTATATTTTCCTTTTTTTAATTCAATTACTCCATTTTTTATTCCTTGTTTTATTTTATTATTTTTAAAAAATGGTGTTGTCATTGTATAAACATCTCCATTTGGTAAAAATCTTAAAAATCTATAAAAAATTATAGAATTATTATGATTTTCTTCACCATAATATTGAAATTCTTTTATTGTTTTTAATCTACAATAATATAAACCACCAAATCTTATTCGAGGTTTTTTTATAAATAAATCTAAATTATTTTTATAATTTTGTTTTATTAGTTTTGTATTTAATTCATATAAATTACTATTTATAAATATTGAATTTATGTATATTTTTGCACTATCATTATTTAAATTATATTGTTTGAAAACAAAATTATAAAAATTTTTGCATGTAAGACCTAATTTTCCTAAAGTAAATATATCAATATAAGAAAAGATAATATTTCTTAAATTTGTAGGAAATTTATATATATAATCTATTACTTTTTTATCAGTTTCTTTTATAATTGGATGCTTTATATTTTTTTCAAATTCAATAAAATCTTCTCTATTTTTTAAATATTCTATATCATTATCTTCTAAATTATTTTTATATAAATTTAATATTTTCTTTTCTTTTAATTCTAATTTTTTTGTTAATAAATTTATGATATTATCTAAATTACCTTTTGATTTAGAATTACTTTGACCTATTTCTTTTTTAATTTTTGCAAAAATTTTTGCTTTATCAAAAGATAAAAGAGCATCTTGAATATTAATTATATTTATTCCATTATAAATAAATAACCATGGTTTTTCTAATATTTGAATATTATTTTGTTTCAAATTTGAAGAACCAAATTCTTCTTTTATATTAAAAAATTTATTGATTATATTATAATTTTCAGTTGTAATTTTTTTTATATTTTTAACTTTTTTTTTTTGATTTAAATTAGATGATAATAAATATTCTTGAATTTTTTTAAGATTTTCATCTCTTGTAAAATTTTCTAAATAAAACATAATTTTTTCAATATTATAATTAGAAAAAGAAGATAAACTTTTTAAGTCATTAGTTGAATAAAATTGAAATAAATAATTTTTTTCTTCATATATTTTATTGTATAAATCTTCTTCAAATTTTTTTATTTCTTCTGAATTTAATTGTTTATTTATTTTTGATTCCATATTTAAAAAATAATAAAAAATCTATTTATATATTTATATATTAAAATTAATTATTAAGAATTTAAAAATTTTTTAAGTAAATTTAAAGAATTTTGTAATAATAATTTATTATTTTCTTCATTGTTTAATAAAAAAATATTTTTTGAATTTTCTTTATAATTTAATCCACTTTTTAAAAATAAATTTGTTAATAAATTAATATCATAATTTTTAAAATTTTCATTTTGAATGTTTATTTTTATTGTTGTATCATTTAATATTTTTTCAAAATGAAAAATTAAATTATTTAATTCATCTTTATTAAATTTTTTAATTAAATTTAAATATTCATCATTCTCATTTATAATAATATTATTTTCATTTATATTTTTATTATTAAAATAATCATTTAAAATATTTTTTATTTCATTTTTTAAACTGCTTTTTAATTCAAAATTATTATTTTCTATTTTTGTATTTATATTATTTAAATTATTTTGAATATTATTAATATCATTTTTAATTTTTGCTAAAGAAGGATTGACAGTTAATCCTTTATTTTGACTATATTTATCTAAAAAATTATTCATAGATTCATCTAAATTTTCTATTTTAACATAATTATTTAATTCATTTTTATTTTCTTCTTTAAATTCATTTAATTTATTCTCAAAATTTTCAGATAAAGTTTTTTCAAAATTATTTAAAAATATTTGATTTTTTTTATCTCTCATAATATCTAATAAATAATTTATAAATAAACTTGTTAATAAAGATGAAGTAATAATTCCTATATCAAATATTGTAGAAAATAATATTTTTGGATTATTATTATTTTTATTCTTTTCTAAATTTATTATATTATTTATTTGAGGATAAAGTGAAATTGCAGTATTAACAATATTTTCAGGCAATTTTTTTAATAAAAAATCTTTTTTTGATTCAATTGAAATATCTTCAGTTTCTTTATCAAATAAAAAAGTTAAAGCTTTTAATAAATCTTTTTCTTTATTATTATTTTCTATATTTTCTTTTTCATTTTCAATAGTTTTATTATCATTATTCATATTAATAATTTAAATATAAATATATAATAAGTTAAAAATATTAAGATAATAAGAAATATAAAAAAGAAAAAATATTAATTAAAATATATAAATTGTTAATTAAATGGTTTAAAAACTTTATTACAATTTAAACAATAATTTAATTTTCCATTTTTGTTTAATTCCTTTAATTCATTTATTTTATATTCATTTATTGTTTCCTGTCCAAAATTTTTAATTTCCAATCCCATAACATTACATTGTATATAAACTTTATGCTCACAAAAATATTGTTCATAAATAAGTTTTTTTAATTCAAAACTTTCATTAAATTTTATATTATTAATATTAGTGTTTATATAATTTTCACATCTTTTTTGAAATTCGATTAAATTATTTTTTTTAGCTATTTCATAATAAATAATTACTTTATCATTAGTTAAATTTAAATATGATATTAAAATATTTAATATACTTTTAGCTTTATAATTTAATAAAATTATAACAATTTCATTTATAATATCAATTTCTATATTATTTATATCATAATTAAAATTAGAATAAATAAATTTTAATAAATTAAAAATAGGATTGAAATTGATATCATTAAATAAATAAAAAGATTTAGAATTTTGTGTTTTTGAATTTATTAAAATTTTTAATGCAGATGAAAAATTATATAAAATTTTTTTATTTAAATAAATTTCTTTTGTTGAATCACCATTATTAAAAGAACAAATCATATCAGAACATTCTTTTATATTTAATAAATTTTCATAAGAAATAACATTCTCAGATTTCCATTTTATATTTTCTAATTCTGATTTAAATAAAAAGCAATCTTCATAACAATTAAAAATTCCAAATAAATAAATTTTTGAATCATAAATAATTAAATTTGAATTTTTTTTTAATTTAGGCTCAAATAATTTAGGTTTAATCATATAAAAATTATTATTTTCATAATCTAAACAATATAAATTTTCATAATTGAAAATATATATAAAATTATTAGATAAATAGCAAGAAAAATTATTTAACATAAAATTTTCATTTTGAAATAATTCTTTAAAAATTTTTTTCTTTTCTAAATTTATATAATTACTATTTTCTTTTATAATTATACTAAATTCAATAATTTCATTAATTGTTTTTGCACCTATTTTAACATTACTATTATAAAAAATATCATCATAATATTTTCCACCTATTAAAAAAACTTTATCATCATTAATATTAATTACTTTAACATCAAAAGAATTTGAAATATAATTAAAATTAGAAGTTTCATTAAGATAAATTTGATTATTATAATTATTTTCAATATTCCATTGTTGTTCAATAATATCAAAACTAAATAAATAATTCAAACTAATATCACCAATAAATTTTTGTTCCCCTCCAAAAAAATATATTTTATCTTTTAAATAAAAAGAAATAAAATTTTCTCTTACTTTTGGAGCTACACCTTTATATTGAATAATTTCAAAATTTTTTAAATTTATATCAAATTCTATTAAATTATATCTAAAATCACTATTATATGAATTATCATAAGAATATAAATATATAACATTTTTATTTAAAATTAATATTGGATGAAAACATTTAAATTTTAAGTTATAAAATTTAATTTCTTCTTTTTTTATATTAAAAATTGCATAAAATTTATTATTTTCTGAAAAATATTTAGGAAATAAATAAATTTCTTTAGATATTAAAATGCTTTCAAAATTATCAAAAAAATTTTTTGTTTCTTCATTCATTTCTAAATATATTTTTTCCCAAATTGGAAAATTTATTTTATTATGTATTTGATTATTTGATGAAATTGTATTTGATGAAGAAATATGAGTACTTTGAGAAGGAGTTGAAGGAACTATTGTTTTAGGAACAGAATTACTACTTGTTGTTTTTATAGAAGAAAAATTATTTTGTTTTTTTTTCATTTAAATTAATAAATTGATTTAAAATTAAATAATTTAATTTAATAAAATAATAATAATATTATTTATTATTATTATTATTATTATTATATTGTGTGCTGATGGGAAAAAAATAATTATAAAAAGAGTCAAAAAAAATAGGCAAAAAATATTTAAATTCAATAAAAAATTTATAATTATTTTTTTACTTTTTTTAAATAATACTCATTTTTGATATTTATATATGAAAAAAATTCTGGGGATTGTATAAAAATTAATTTTATATACAATAGAACTAATTATTATAATTATTTAATTATATAAATTTAAAAATTTTTTGTATTTGAAAATTTCCATTTTTGTTTCAAATACTATAAATGAATTTAAATTTTATAAATTTATTCAAATTAAACGTATGGATTATTATAGTGATGAAAATGCTAAAAATTATTTATTTATATATGTACGTATAAATAAAGTTCAAAAATTTTATGAAAATAGTAATAAATTAAAATATAATTTTTATAACAAAAAAGAAATACAATTAAATGAATCAACACAAATTATAATTAATTAAAAAATTTTGTTTAAAAATAATGTTTTAATTTATTATTTATTATTTTATTTCGTTTTATAATAGATATAAATATTATATTGTAATTTTCTTATTATAATTATATATATTTATAAATTTAATTTTTTAATTTATTTAATATCTTTGAAAAAGGAAAGTTTTAAATTTTGAAATTAATTTTATTTTGAATTTTCTTCATTTTCTTCCATTTCATCTTCATCTTCTTCAATTTTTTCCTTTTCTTGAACATATAATTCAGGGTCAAAATCATCTATAAAATTTTTTATAATTTTAATTTCATTTTTTATTATACTTTTTTCTTTATTTTTTTTATTATCTTGTAATTCAATCATTGCCTTTAATTTACTTCTTAATTTTTGATTTCTCTCAAAATCCTTTAAAATTTTATCATGTTGAGCTTTATTCTTCAATCTCATTTTAATCTTTTTTTTTTGCTTTTCTAATATCTTTTGAGCTTTTAATTTATCTTCTTCTTCTTTTTCTTTTTCAATAACTTTTTTACTTCTAGGATCAACTTTATTAATTAAATTAGTATTAATAGTAATCATATTATATGGAATTTTTTCAAGCAAATTTTTAATTTCATTTTCTCTTCTTTGATTTTTTGTTTCATAAGGATTATTTTCAAAAGTATCAAAATTAGCAAAAGCACTTCCTGGAACAGATATTTGACTAAAACCAAAATTAGTTCCAATTCCTAAAAAATCTTCGAAATTTACAAACCTCATTTTTTTACTTTTTATTTTATTATCAGAAAATCTATGTTTCATATAAGGTTCTTTTTGTTTTGTTTTTGAATAATCTTTCCAAATTTCTATAATATTTCCATATCCAATCGCCAATAAATTTTTTTGACTAACTGTATTACATATAACTGTATTAGGATTAAAATACGTATATATTTCTTTATATGAATTTCTTAAATCCCATATCTTCATTTTCTGTTCATTTCCACATGTTATTAAAGTATATCCATCATTATCTATACTAACTGAATTTATTCTATTTGAATGAGCAAATATTTTAACTACTGGCTCAGAAAAATTCGGGGTCCATAAATTTAAAATACCATTTGAATGTCCTGAAGCAATTACTGCATTTTGTGGGTTTTGACAAAAACATGAAATAATACCATTTTTTGTTTTAATTTCACTTACTATTTTACCCATTGATATATCTAAATATTTTATGTAATTATTTTTTAATGCAGATACTAATAAAAAATGATAGGGTAAATATTCTAAAAATAAAGGAGATGGAATAAAATCTAATGCATGTAGTTCAATACCTTGATTATCATATATATTTAACATATCATCTTGAGCTGCAGCAAACATTGTTTCATTTTGTAAAAATTTTACATCATTTATTTTTTTTTCAACTTCAAAATCTATTATTAAATTTTTTTTTCTCCAATCCATTATTGATATATTACCTTTTTCTCCACCTATTATTAAATATTTACCATTTCTTGTATAATCTAATGTATATGGGGCTGTTTCAGGTAAATTTAAATCAAAAATATTATCTGAATTATATTTTGGTAAATTCGATTTTAAATAATTTTGGCTAATTTTTAGAGTTTTTTCTGTTGGTCCTTCTGGAATTATATACCCATCTGGTTCAGGATCCAAATATTTATAATTTGTTTTTGTATGTTCTTTAATAATTTTTTGTATCATTTTTTGGCGAGAAAATCTATCATTTAATTTTTTATCCATTTAAAAAAATGATAAAAAAAATATAATTATATTTCTTTATATTTAAAATATTATTAAATTATATTATAATAATATAAAATTATAATAAATATCTATAATATAATATAAAAATATATTATTTTTGACTTGGATTTGTGTATGTTATTTGTGATGAATAATCTTTTCCTAAATTTTGAACCATATTTTCATATTTACTTAATTTTTCTGATAATTCATCTAATTTATTTGTTATTGAAATACCTTTTGGATAATTATTTTTTATTTCATTTGAATCAGTTTTATTAACAAATCTTTTTATCGATTCAATTTTATTAGCTTTTTTTTTAGATAAATTAATTATATCTAAAGGTTTAATATCTCCAAAAATACCTGTAGTTCCATTATCTTTTTCATCTTCTATTTTTTTATTTAATTTTTCTTTAAGAACAATAACTTCAACTAATTTTTTTGGAGATTCTCCATCTTTTTCATGTTTTTCCCCTATTTTATATAATTTATATTCTCCTTTTTGATTATTGTTTAAAAGAGCTTTTTTATTTTTATTATAATAATTTTTTATTCTATTAAAAATAATAATTTTAATTATTTTAGAAAATTTTATATATTTATTATCTTTATTAACATTAGAACCACTTGAATTAGTTGAAATTGAAGAATATGTTTTTATATTTGATACAAATTTTGGAACTTTATTTTTTGTTTTAATTTTACTTATTTTTTTTTCTTCTCTTATTTCAATACTTTCTTCTCTTTTTCTTTGTTTATTTATAATTTTATCTTCTTCTTCTTTAATAATTTCATCTTTATTATTAGATATACTATATTTTCTTTTTCTTTTAGGAGTTTCTGCTCCAATTCTTTGTCTTCTATTCATAACTAAATTACTTTTTTCATTTTTCGTTGAATCATTAGATTCAATATTATCTGAAACAATTGCTTTGTATAATTGTTCATTTTCAATTAATTGCCAATTTTTTTTAAATTCAATAAAACTATTTGTGGGAATTCCTGTTAAATTATAATATGATTCTGATAATTTTATATATTTTTTTCTAATATTTTGTAAAGGAATTTTATCTTTTAAATTTAAACTAATACAATATTGTATTAATTGTCTATAAATATTAGATATTTCATTTAAATATTTTATATTTAAACTATTTAAAATGAAATTTTTTAAATTTTTTGATTTTAAAAATTTTATATTATTATAAACTTTTTCCATTTTATTAAAATCTTCTTTAATAAAACTTGAATAATTTTCATAAATTTCAATATTATCTTTTGCTAAATTTTTTTGAATAATAGATAATTTTTCTAAAATATAATCATTTAATTTATATTTTAAAGAACATAAATGAATATTTTCTAAAATTTCAAATATATTATTTTTATCTTTTTCATCTTCAATATTAGCAAAATTAATCATACTTATAAAATCAACTAATTTAATTAATGTTTCATAAGCATGATAATAATTATTTTCATAATAAATTGAAATAGAAATGTATTTTAAATATTCATATGTTTTTTCAAATCCATTGCAATTTAATAATTTTAATTTTAAATCTAAAAGATAAAATAAATGTAAAATTTTTACAATAACAATTTTAATACTTCTTACTAATTTAGATTTTAATACTGTACTACTGTATTGAAATATATTTTTATTATCAAAATTACCTTTTATTATTTTATCTACTGTTGAAAATATAATTGAAGTAAAATCTATTTTTTCTTCTTCTTTATTATTATTATCAATATTTTCTTGATTATTATTTATAATATTATTTTGATTATTAATGTTATTATTATTATCTTTTAATGGATTTTCTAATGAATTCCAAATTAATTTTTGAATATAATCTTTGTCTGCTTCTAAATCAAAAATTAATTTTTTATTTTTATCCGGAAATTTATTTTTATTTTTATTTCCACTATTATTTAAATTATTATTTTTATTATTAATATTAGTTAAAGGTAATGCAATTATATTTATTAAATTTTTAATTATTGTTAAAAAACCTTTTATTAAATTTTTATCTTTATCAAATAATTTAAATATAATTTTATTATTTTTTTTATCTTTTTGATTAATTAAAGTTTCAAAAATATTTCCTCCAATTTCATATTTAATTTCAAAATTATTAATATCTACATAATCTTTAAAACTAAATAATTTATCTTTAATTAAATTATTAAAATTTTTATATTCATAAAAAATTGTTCCTTCTAATAAATAACTTTTCATTGCACTTGGTGTAATTTGTAAAAATTCACTTATATTTTTTCTAATTTCAAAAGGTTCTTCTCTTAAAATTTTATAATAAATAGTTTTAATAAAAGTTAAAATAATTTCTAAATATTTTTCTTCATTAAAATTTATTTTTTGATTAAATTCTATTTTTAAATAATATTTTAATGTTCCATTTGCTATTATAAATAAATATTCAATTATTTCTCTTCTTGCTTTGTATGAAAAACAATCAATAACATTTAAAATTAATTCTATTTCATTTTCTAAAATATAAATTAAATTTAATTTATGTGCAGTAAATATAAAAAATAAAAAACTTGAAAAAATATAATTTTGAATACGTTTATTAATTGGAATTTCATAAATATAATTTTCATCTACTTTTTCATTTTCAAAAGAAAAACCATTTTTTATTAAAAATTCAATAAAATTAATTGCATCATCCATTGTAAAATTATAATATTTCGAACGTTCAGTAATTAATTTAAATAAATTTTGATTAATTTCTGAAGGTAAAGTCATTTTTTTTGGAGAAGTTTCATTAACATAAAATTCAAAAATTAATAAAGGAATTTCAATAGGACTTAAAAATGAAAAAAATATTTTATTATAATTATCTAATATTTGTTTACTAGAATATGAATATAAATTATAATCAGTTTGATATGAATCATTTTTACTAGTCATATAAACAATAAAATTTTTTAAAAAAAATGAAATATTATGTAAAAAAAAATTAATATTAAAATATATTAATCTTCCTAAATTTAATTCATCAGGACTAATATTACTTTCAGTTTTTATACTACTTTGCATTAAATGATTATCTAAATATAATTTAATATCTTCAAATAATTCAGCATATAAATAATTAGTAAAATATATACACCATTTTTGTAATATACCTATATTGTTAAGATAATTATAATCTCTTATTAAACCTATTTCATCATTAAAACAATAATTTTCTGATGTTTCATTAAATATTGAAAAATCTTCTATTGAATAAAATTCACTAAAAAAATCTAATTCAATGTCTTGTCTTTCTATTTTTGATATTTGTAAATTTGAAAAAATTTCATTTCGTAAAATTATTGATATTGAATTTAAAACATATTCATCTTTTCCAATTTTTTCATTTTCTTGTTTTAAATATTTATAATTTTTTATAATTATTTTTGTTATGTTTAATACATCATCTAAAAGATTATTAACTTTTAATTTTTGACATATTAATTTAGCAAGAATAAAATATAGAACATTAATATTTAATGCAAAATTATTTCTAAATTCTATTAAACAAAAAAATATTAAAATTAATCTCATTTTACTTAATAATAATTTGTGATTTATAAAATTATATGAATAAAAAGAAATATTTCTTATATTAATTGGATTAAAAATAAATTCACTTAAATTTTTATTTTTTATAACCATTTCATTTTCATTATTATTAATTTGCATATCATAACATAAATATTTTTCACATAATTCAATAAATAAAGCAGCTAAAAATATTTCATGATGGTTAATTAAATGAATAAAAAAATCATAAGATCTTCCAATTAAATAAGTTAAAAATGTAATATTAGTTTCATGATTTTGTTGAATAGATAAAAAAATTCTTATATATTTTATAAAACTTTTTATTAATGTATTTACAGTTTCAGTTTTACCAAAAGTTGATTCTTTTTTTTTATTTTTTTCTTTTATTTTATTATCATTTTCTTTAGTTATTATTTCAATTCCACTTTCTGTTTTAATATAACTTTCTGTATTATTATTTTTGTTATTATTACTAAACTCGTTTAAACTATTTAAACTATCAACAGTTAAACCTGAAGTTTTCATTAAACTGGTCATATGTTTATGAATTATATCAAGAACTTGCATAGTTAAATTATCTTCTGTATTTAACTCTAAATCTACATTAGATAAATATAATTGAAGAAATTTTAATTCAAATAAAAAATCATTAAAATTATCTTGTGGAATCTCACTATATATCAATCTAGTTTCATATGTTTTATAATTAATTTGAAAGCAAATTGCATAAACATTACTATATATTAAGAATATATCCTCTCTTTGTTTAGATGTTATTAATTTAACATTATCATTAACTTTTAATTTATTTATATTATAATACATTGGAGTATAAAAATAATCATCTGGTAAAACACTATTTGTTGTATCTGTTAAAATAATAACTTGAAAATTTATATTAATAATCATAAAAACACCATTTTTAAATAAAAGCATTAAAAACATATCATTACAAATCCAATTTAAATCAACAATAATTTGATTGTTTAATTTATTTCCTATTAAATTATATAATTTATTAGAAGTGAATTTATATGTTTCAGTCATAAAAAATATTATTGTTATATTTTTTAAATTTTCTGAATTTATTATTATAGCTAAAATATTTCCATGTTTATTACATTTTAATAATAATTTTGGTTTGCATAAATTTTTTGCTTCTTTTTCATCTAAATTTATATATGAAAAACTAATTTTAGTTTTAATATCTTTTAAATCTTCGACTTCTTCCGTATTATACAAATCATTAAAATAATCAATTAAAAATTTTGGAGGTAAACTACGAAATTTATCATTATAATTAAATAAATATAAATAATCAAAAATATAAATTTTTGTTTTTTTACTTCCAATTTCTGTTACAATTATTACATAAAAAATTCTTGTATATGAACCATAAAAAAAATTATTTGAAAATAAAACAGTTATTGCATCATTAATAAAAAAATTATTTTTTTTCTTTTCTTTCTCTAAATTAATTAGTTTTAATTCATTTTCTTTCACAATATTATAAAATGTTCCTGTATTAGTTAAAGTATTAAAATTATTTTGATACCAAATCATAATAAATTGATCAATACATATAACAATTTTATCTAAAGTATTATTAATAAAAACATTAAAATTATCTAAAATATATTCCTTTTTTTGATTTTTTTTAAGTAATCCAGCTAAATTAATATTAGAAAAAGTTTTTAATTTATTTTCATGTTCAATTAATATTAATTTTCCAGTTTTTAATAAACATATTATTGAATCATTATTAGAATTTGAATTAATATATATTATTTCCATTCCTTTTGTAAATTCACATTCGTAAATTTTTTTTGTTTTTAATTCTATATGAAAAAGTTTATACCCTCTTAAAAAATATAAAGATTTAAATGGAATTGATTCATCCATATGAATTTTTTTCATTTCGTTTCCCATTTTAAATTTAATATCATATATTTTTCGAATTGATATATCTATTATTGGTTGTTTTTTAGGTTGAGTATAATTTTCCATTATATATTTAAAGTTTATTTTTTTTATATTAAATAATAATAATTTAATTTAAATTATTCATTATATATGCATTAAATTATGATTTATTTTATATTAAAATTATTTTAAATTTTATATTTATATTATTGTATATTTTTTCAGTTAACTATCATTTAAATTGTTTTCATTTTTATTCAAACCCACAACCGCGAATCATCATTTGTAAATATAATAAAAAATTATTATTTGTTTTTATTAGTCAATATAAAAATAATTTTATGGTATTAAAATTATTTCAATTTAAATATATTATTAAATAATAATGGAAAATTATAAAATAATAAAACAAATTGGAAAAGGAAATTACGGACAAGCTTATTTATCTCGTTCAAAAAAAGACAACAATTTATATGTTATAAAAACAATAGATATTTCAAATTTTAATAAAGAACAATTAGATAATGCATTATATGAAGTTAATGTATTAAAATCATTAAATCATCCATATATAATAAAACATATAGAATCTTTTTATGAAAAAAATTATTTATGTATAGTAATGGAATACGCAGATTGTGGAGATATGTCAAAATTAGTAATAAGTCAACAAAAAATAGGTGTTTTTTTAAAAGAAGATATTATATTAAATTGGTTTGTTCAAATATGTTTTGCAGTAAAATATATTCATGAACAAAAAATATTACATAGGGATTTAAAATTAAGTAATATATTTTTATGTTCAAGTGGAGATATAAAAATAGGTGATTTTGGTATAGCAAAAATTTTAAATAATATGGATGAATATGCTAAAACTTTAGTTGGTACACCCTATTTTTTAAGTCCTGAATTATGTTTGAAAAAGGCATATAATCAAAAAAGTGATATATGGTCTATAGGATGTGTTTTATATGAATTAATGTTTTTAAGACATGCTTTTGAAGCGAATAATAATTTAGGTGAATTAATATTAAAAATTTTAAAAGGTGAGTTTGGAAAAATGAATGATGGTAATTTTAGTAAAGAATCTAAACAATTAGTTAAAGATATTTTAGTTACTGATTATAATAAAAGACCCGGAATTGATCAAATATTAAAAATAAATGTATTAAAAAAATATATTAAAATGAATTTGATTAAACAAATATGTAAAAATCAAATGAGTAATGAAAATTTAATTGAAAAAAATATTAATATTATTAAAAATAAATATGAAGATCAAAAAGAAAATCTTTCAAATAAATATAATATTGAAAAAATAAACAAAGAAAAGAAATTAAATAAAAGTCCTGAATTAAAAAATTTATTTATTAAACAAACAAATAATAATAATATAAACAATATAAATATAAATAAAATAAACAATTTACAAAATATTAATAATAATAATAAACAAAATATTAATAATAATAATAAAAATAATAATAATAGTGATTCAAATAATAATAATTTATCAGAATTAAAAAATAAAATAAATTTATTATTAGAAGAAAACATAACATTAAAATCAAAATTACAATCATCTTCTTCAAATTCTGCTGGAATTGTTGAAACTCATGATTATTTTATTCCACCTTATTCTTTTGAAAAATTAGAAAAAAATTTTATTGTTACAATAGAAGTTTCTGATGTTGTTAAAGATTTAAAATGTTCTGTTAATGTTATTGAAGGAAATTATTTTTTTAAATTTTCTGGATTAAAAATAATTAATAATCAAATTCAAAAAAATAACAAAAATTGTTTCTATTTTAATAATAGAAAAGAAGGAAAATTTCAAATAGAATTTACAATTCCAATTAAAGATTTACAATTAGAAGATAAAAATTGTAAAAAATTGGAACATGAAAATGGTGTTTATAAATTTTATTTTGATATAAATACAAATTTAAATGAACAAATTTTTAATATTTAAATTGTTTTTTTTATATATTTAATTTATAATAATAATATAATATTAATAAATTAATAGTTTATAAAAATTGAAATACTTTTTATAAAAATTTCTTGAAAAAATTTATTTCTTAAAAATGTACTTAAAATTTTTTAATACTTAATATTTAATTAAAATATATTTTTTTTTTTATTATATTTATAATAAATTTGTATATA
>JAEEGK010013205.1_pt1 | contig 18647 bp, 15 predicted proteins | sample 8958771 | NCBI WGS metagenome assembly JAEEGK01 (sample SAMN16246547, study PRJNA631951) | gut metagenome | biome: gut microbiome; feature: rumen; material: SC-attached | host: Bos | place: Iran: Karaj | collected 2018-10
CCGTGAGCAGGGCGCCCGAAGCCATGGCTGCTATGAGTATGATGCGATTACGCATGAATTAGTAAACGAGGTAGTTGTAACCGTTTACGACAGCTGCCCAAGGAGTAATCTCGGCGTCGAAGCTGATCATGTGAGCATCGAGGGTGATGTAGAAAGTATAGTGCTTTCCAGGCTCCCATTTGGCGACCTTGGTGTTGTCGTCCTGTGCGGCGTCATCCACCGTGTCAAAATCGGAAAGATAAAGCACCTTGGTAACCGCTTCTTCTGCGCCGATTGTGTAAGTAATGCTAATCGACTGGCGCGTTTCCCCACTGGTCTCAAAGGTTTGAGGCTTTACGATAAGCCCCTCGATAATCGATGTAGAGCCGGTAGGGGTGGCAGGATTGGTGGCGTTGAAAGCAGGATCTTTAACAATGGTAGCGGCGCTTGCGAGGCTAGCGGAATAGTTGCCCCTTTCCGTGCCTGTCCAATTAGCTACAGGTTTTAAATTATGGTTCTCGTCCTCTTCATAATTATTTACAGCCAGGGTGCCTTTATTCTCAATGTTGGAAAGAGTAAGGGCAGATACTTTAACCTCAACACCGTCAAGGGCAGGAGTCTTTTTTACTTTGACATCTACCAGGGAAGCTACGTGGTTGAAAACCATATGAACGGTGCCATAGTTGTTGAAATAAGGGGCGTTGCCTTTATCTACCTGTTTCTTGTTAGCAACGAGGATATCGTTGTCGTCTCCGGCAAAGGCGATAGCGGCAATGGATATCGCGCCGGTCTGGGCATTTACAGTACTTCCTTCGCCAATGGCGGATTTCGGAGAAACGGCGTAGAAAATGTACTTGTCATAATTGGAATCCCAGAAACGGGGCGTTTCATAGCTCCAGGTGTTGCCGTCAGTAGTTTCTACTTTATCGCCATCGAAGACAGTCTTGGGATTATTGTTGGCAGTCACATCCTTGTAACCGTAAATGGCAAAATCATCGCCGTTACCAAATTGGCTGCTGCCGGCTGTTCTGGCCTTGGTAAGACCGTTGGCCCAGGTGTTAAAAGCGATCTGGGGCTGAGCGGTTTCCTGGAGTTCGTAGGTCTTTGCGCAGGCGGCGAGGGTGAGGGCCGCTGCGGCCAGGATTACTACTTTTTTCATACTCATAAAAAATTTTAGTTGTTAATAATTAATTATTGTTTGAACATTAAAAAATAATCGTTGCTTCTCCGTGTTCTTCCTCCCACTCATCTATGAGGGCATCAAAGCCGCCGCCGCTTCCGGGCGTACCTTCTTCCGGAGGAAAGTCGTTCACGTCCAGCGTGAGGTCTATCAATCCACCCAGGGGGAGGGCCCGGAATGCGTTGGTAACATCTATGCGGATGTTCTTCCAGTTTCCGTTGGCGTAGGTTATGTTGAGCACCAGGAAGTGTTTTCCTTCGGGGGCGTTTGCCACGCTCTCTTCATCGTAGGGATTGCATCCGGGAATGCCGAAACTCACAAAACGGGCGGCCATCAACTGCTTGGTGCGGTCATAATATAAATCCGCGGGCACGCACACGGGCGTGCGCGAAGAGACGCGCGTATCCAAATCTACTCCGGCGGCCAGTCCGGTGAGGGCGCCGCCGCCGTTGCTGCCAATTACGCGGCCTTCGTTGTTGAGCAGGTGAATCTGGAACAGGTGGATGTAGGTGGCGGGATTCATAGTGCCCTGGATGCGGAGCACGTATTTCCCGTCAATGTATTCGTAGTCTTCCAGATTGCCGCTGATGCTCTCTCCCCGGTCGTACAGGACAAAGAGGCCGTCCGGCATCAGGGTTACCGGCTCCTCAATCAGGATATCGTCGGCTTTGGTGTCTCCGCTCTCTTTCTGCATGGTTGTGAGGACGGAACTGGAGGCCTTGAGGCCGCTGGAAATGACGCGGGTGCTGCCGTAAATGGTTCCCAGTTCTTCCTCGTTGCTGAAAAGGAGCGTCTCGGAGTCGTTGTTGTGGAAAAGGAGGTCGTATTCTCCTACGGTAATGGGCATATTGGCCGTGGTACCGTAGAAATTCTGGGAATAGTGCGATTTGTGATTTCCGTTTTCGTCCAGCGGATAGACGTGGACGCTGATGCTGGCGGGTTCGTCATAGCCCAGAGGACCCAGGGAGGCGACGTTCCAGGCGAACTCCCACTGGGCTTCCCATTCTACCTGCCACATCAGGTTCAGGTTTACCTCGGTTTCCAGCACAATCTGGGCTTGCACGGGCTGGCGAAGATGCAGTTCAGGGCCGATATTGCAGCCGCTGACCTGTGCGCACAGGAGCAGGAGGAAGAAGATATGCCTGAAATTACGCATTACTTAACTCTCCTCCTGTCTTTTTTCCAGAAATCGAAGCCGAACGACAGCCAGACGCGGGTAGGACCGGCCCACCAGAGCCTCTGGTTGCGTTTTTGGAATGCGGCGGGATCTCCGTAATAATCGTAATAATACCACTGGGTGGCGTCGTCTCCCCAGACGTAAGGGTCGTAGGCGCTGTAGAAGGCGCCGGCGGCCAGGCCCATATCCAGGAAGCAATAGCGGCCCAGCGGAACGCGGTAGCCAAAGCCCAGGGAAGCGCCCAGGCCTTCGCCTTCCCAGCCCCGGTTGGCGTCGAAGCCAATTCCGTATCGGGCTGCATTGACGTTGGCCATCAGATACCAGCCGCGGCGGCGGGGTTCCTCCTTGGGTCGGAAATAGCGGCGCGTCCAGAGGGTGATGTTGTTCACCTGGAAATAGCGGTGGCTCTCCGGATGCTGCCACATAGGCCACTCTACGTCTGCTCCCAGCGTCCAGCGGCTGTTGCGGGGCATAATTTCCAGCGTCACGCTGGGAATGCTGGTGAGTCCGTAGCCGGGGATGTAGGTGATGTCGTAAGGGAGATTGGTGCTGATGGCCATAAAGACCCGCTTTTGGGGCTTGGACTCTTCTACGGGCTCAATAATGGGCTGAACGGCCTCTGGAGCGGCTATTACGACGGTGTCGCGGACCTCCTCCTGGGGAGCGGGCTCATTCTGCGGCATTTCCTTCTCCTCCGGCTTGGTGGTGATGAAAATGTCGTAATAACGGAGCAGACGGTAATGTTCCCACAGCAGGAAACGGTAATTGTGCTCGCTGATCCGGGTGGCGATGTACTCCTTGCGGGTTTCGTTGTCGATGGTAGGATCGTCCAGAATGGCGAGAATCTGCTCAATGAAGATGGGTTTGAGCTTTTTATCCGCTGCTACGCGCTTACGGAGCTCGTCCCAGGCCTCACCGCCGATAGTGACGTGGACTTTATCCTCTGCGCCTTTGAGATAGGGGAGAACGGCATAACGGAATTCGTTGGCTCTGAGGCGGCAGAGATCCTGGTTGAACTGATAGGGACCTTCGGGAGAAGCAAAGACCTTGACGTCAATGGATTGGATATTTTCAGGGCCGATGGCTTTAACGGTCCTGTAGAGAGAATCCAGGGTTTTATCGTTGTCCAGGAGGGTATAGAAGAATTCGCTTTCGTTGCGGGCAAAGTGGAGTCTGAAGTGCCTCTGCGCGTTGAGCTCCGTGCAGAGGAATAAAAATAGTATGGGCAAGACAGCCCTGAGGATGTTTTTCTTGAGTTCCAACGAACTAAATTCCAATAAGTTTCTCCCTTTTCCGGAAGCAAAATTAGGGATTATTTATTATAAATAAAAAATTTTATCAAAAAATATTTTCAGCAAGAATTTCTGATTCTTGATTTTTGATTTCAAAATAATTTTTGTGGTTCCTTGATGAAAAAATGTAGCTTCTAGCGCTCTGGATGCTTGATTTTGCGAAATTTTCATTCAAGAAATTAAGAATTCAATGGCGCTGGATATAAAATTTTAAAAACTAAATTTAGTTTATAATTATTTGAAAAAAGATTTGTGGAATCCAGAAAAATTGTATATATTTGTTAAAAGGATTTGCGTTATGAAACGATTTTACGCCGGCTTATTTTCAGTATTCGGGCTTTTGATGCTCTCCTGCAGCACTTTAGACAATGATGCCGTAGAAGTGTCTCAGCGTGCCCTGAAGCTGGATTTTGATATTTCCGTTTTGCGAGATGGCGTAAAATTGGAGGACGAAAATGGCGCTTCCACCAAAGCTTCCGGAGATTCTGCTACTTCCGTTTCCAATATGCTTGCCACCATGGATGTTTCAATTCCTTTCGCACTTATTGGAATTGAAACACAATCTCGTGACCTAATTATCGATAACATTCTTGTTAGCAGCGGCTCCAACGGAAAATATCAGACCATTTTGGACGGCGGTTTGCTGGAAATCCAGGATCCCCTTCTTTTCAGTGCTTATTATCCGCACGTAAGCAACGTTCTGTACGAGAATTCGAACGAGTCATATTCCATTCCCTATGAGTTGTCTGATACGGAGGCCGGTCCGCTTGTTTCCAAAACGGTAGAGCGTTCCTTCAACCTGCTCAATACTTTGCCGCTGGAGTTCAGCCATATAACCAATGACATTGGCTTCTGCATCTGCGATGTAACATCCATTCCCCAGCTGCAGGGTCTGATCCATCTCCGCAAACTGGTGGCCACGCACGTTGCTTCGGCCGGCGTCTATGTCAATGACATCCTTCTTAGCAAAGGTATCTGGAATTACCAGGGTTATTACCGGGATGTCACCGTTTTTGAAGGCGATGCCCCCGTGGGCGTGGGGCGTGAAGGCAAACAGTATGTGGGAAAGGATGCCCTGGTCAATTCCAAGGAGTCCAGCCATCGTTTCTATGCCGTTCCCGACCAGATTGAAATGGGTGTCCAGTATGTGGAAGTCCATTTTGACGTAGACGGTTTCTCCATTGGATCGGAAGAATACCTCCCTATGAAAGACCAGGTTCTCAAATATATGATTTACGGCCTACTGCCCGGAAATACAATGATTCCCGGAAAGCAGTATACCTTCCATATCGGCCTGGATCTGAGTTCCCTGTATCACCCCATTGACTTTTCTGCCAGCGTGAGCGGGTGGGAAACCAAGATATACGAAAGTAACAAAGATTTCTGATTGCCCCAGTTATGATACCCGTCTACGCCCAAGAATACGATTTCTCCTCCTGCCGGGTTCTGGCAGTGGACGACATACCTCTCAATCTTCTCCTGGTCAAGAAGATGCTGGTCCGTTTCAATTTCAAATTGGAGACCGCTTCGGGCGGTCAGGAGGCGCTTGACTCCATAGCCCGCAGCAAGCCGGACCTGATTCTGTTGGATTTGATGATGCCCGGTATTGATGGCTATGAAGTCATCCGCCGCCTCAAATCCAATCCGGAAACCGCCAATATCCGCATTATCATCCTCACGGCCCTTACTTCCGGAGAAGATGTCTCCAAGGGCTTCAATATGGGCGCCAATGATTATATTATGAAGCCCATCATCATGGAAAGGCTGCTCACCAGCGTAGTTACGCAACTCACCATGTCCCAGACCGATAAGAAACAGTAGCCGTGCGCCGTTTCCTCTTCATTGTGTGCCTGCTCCTGAGTCTGGGCACCCAGGCTCAGATTGTGAACAGGCTCCGGGTGGACCAGCCCACCTTCCTTCGCTATGCCCAGGCCCGAATGCAGGAGTACGATCCGGCCAATCTGGAGTTGGCCGATTCCCTGTATCAGGTGGGCGTGCGCTATGGAAACCTGAGGTACAAGTGCCTGGCCCTGTCCCTGGAGATGCCTGTCCGCTATGCGATGGGGGATTATGGGAGGATGGACGTGATTGCCGCAGAACTCAAGGGGCTGCTGGCTAATAGAAAGGATCTGAGGGAATTCTATTTCGTTACCCTTAATGATTATATAGAGTACCTCCTAGGCTCCAACCGTATGTCGGAGGCCGTGCTGGAGGCCCGCGAACTTTCGCGCCTGGCGATGAAGGAGAAGAATCCTCTGGGCCAGATGTTTTCTTACCGCCTGATCGGCCTTATCCATAGTTATAGAGGTAACGACCGCCTGGCGGTGGACAACCTGCAGCAGGCCCTGCATTTCTGCCGGGAATCCCGGAACGAGCAGGAACTTCCCAATCTGTACCTTCTCCTGGCCCAGGAGCAGATGAAAATGGGTGCCTTCGAGGAAGCCCATCAGTCCTGCAACGAGGCGGCCCGATACCAGGACTTTTTCCCCGTAATGCGGGAGAAGGTCCTTATGAACCGGGCTCTTTTATATTATGAGGAAGGAGACCTTGAATCTTTCTGGACCTGTTACGATGAACTGAAAGAGACTCCTGCCAGTCTGGACGTAGTGTATCTTCGCTCCCGTGGCCTGCTGAAGAAAGCGCTGGAAAGGGCCGATGCCCTGGATTCCCGTCAGGAGCGTCTGGAGCAGCGGCACGCGTTGCTGGCCGATATGGGTGCCTACGAACAGGCCTATGACAACCTGCTCCAGTTGATGGCCGAAAAGGATTCCGTCTACCTAAAGGTTCAGGATGAAGACGTAGCCATCCTGGAGGCCGAAATGGACAACGCCCGCCTGCGGGAAGAAGCCGAACTCCAAAAGAACCGGAACCAGTTCCTTTTGCTGGGCGGTTTCCTCCTGATGTTCTTCCTGGCTTTCCTGTCCGTGCTCATCCACCAGTGGAGGGTGCGGGATAACCTGGACAAGATGAGGGCCCAGCAGAACTCCATCCTGATGGCGCGCCGTGCGTACAGGCAGGCCCTGGAAACCAAGGAAGCCGAAAATGCCGTGAAAATTAAATTGATTCAGAATAAAACGTACAACAAATTATGACCCTTTCTTCCCTGTTTCAATATCATAAACACGAGTTACACGCCCTCTTCCTGTTCGTTTTGGGGTCCGTGCTGGCTCTGCTGGCTTTGATCCAAAGGATTTCCCCGTTTTGGGGCATGCTCGGAGTATTCATCCTCTCGGCCGGTCTGTTTTATTACAGCATCCGGTTTACTTCGGAGGTGGTATACAAGAAATATTATAAGGAAAGCTATGAGATTGAGCACGAGAGCATCGAGGAGGAGATTCGCAAATCCATGGTGGCTCACCGCTACCAGGAGGCCGTGCTCAACCGTTATGACAGCGCCTGCCGGGATCTTGGGCTTACCCAGGAGCAGAGAGACTTGCTTCTGGGGCTTCTGATGGAAGAGAAAAACAAAGTGGATGAAGAACTTAGCGCTCAGGGAGGAGGTCTGATATGAGTCTTACTCCTTATTTTGTCATCTGTGGACTGGTCTGCGCCTTCTGGATGTTGGTGCATAGCTTCCTGGCCTCCCGTCTGGATGCCTACAAATTGTTTATGGCTTTGATGTGCTCCGTCTTCTTTGCGGCAGGCGGAGACGTTCTGATGGCTTCCATTACCCAATCGGAAACGCTCGGCCACCTGGTGGTCCTGTCCTGTGCTCCCTCCATCATTCCGTTTACCTGGCTTTACTTTGTCAAACTGGAGAGGCCCTTCAAGCCCGGCCCCATAGATTTTATCTGGTTGGTATTCCCGATTGCCCTTGCGACGGCAGGTATCACCCTTGTCAGCTTGAACGGGCTTTCCGCAACCGATATGCTGCTGGAAAGAATCCATTCCCGCATTATGTTGTTCCCGGATGCTTCCTATGTAGGATCGGAGAGGACCTTTTATATATGGACGGTGGTTGTCTTCCGGGCAGTCCTGTTTTTTGAGAGCATTGTTCTTGTGCTGTATTGCCTCAATTTGATCCGGAAAAAGCATTTCAAGTTCTCGGATTGGATCGGCTTCCTTTTCAAGGGACATAAAATGCGCGTGTTGGAAATCCAGATGACCCTTTCCATGCTGGTTCTGTTGGGCTTTTTCGTTAAAGTTTTCCTGCATGTTCCCTTCTATCGGATCCATCCCGTCGCTACCGTACTCCTCGTGTTTGTGATGTCCGCCATCCTGTTCTTTTTCGGCCTGTTTGCCCTGTTTGGCTCCAAGGAGTCCATTTCGATGGACGATGTGCGGTCGGCCCTCCGGTTCAATTATTCCCGGGAGAGCCAGTCCCGGGTGTCCGAAGAAGTGGTGATGGATATGGTGGAAAATCTGCAGGGTCAGTCCCTTACGCACGTGATTTCCCATATGGTGATGCAGAACGAGGGGGAAGAGAAGCCCGCTGCCGGGTCACCCTCCCTTACATCGGCCCTTTTTGGAAATAACCAAAGCTGGGACGAAGGCACCCTGGTATACCGCTTCCAGCACTTGATGCAGGACGAACTGCTGTTCCTGCGCCAGGGCCTCACCCTGCAGGACGTGGCCGAAAGGCTGGACAGCAACAAGACCTATATCTCCAAGATGGTGAACCAGACTTATGGAATCGGGTTCCCGGAGGTGCTCAACATTATGCGTGTAGACTATGCCCAGCAGTATATGAACACGCACGCGGAGGCGGCTCAGGAAGATATTGCCAAGGCATCCGGCTTCCAGAGCGCTTCTTCCTTCAATTCTACTTTTAAACGGATAACAGGGTATACGCCCAAGGTATGGGCTTCCCGGAAATAGAATGCCGCGTATGAAACGTTATATAATAGGGCTTCTGGCCGGGTTCCTCCTGATTCCCGGTTTCCTGTTCGCTCAGGGCCGGGAAGTGCCCGAAGACTTGTTTATCCTGTCTACCCATACGGCCTCCAGCGAGTGGGCCCAGCAGATGCTGTATCCCGTGGCGCAGCTCAGAAGCACGCGCCCGGACCTTACCGTTTCTTTGGATTATCTGCAGTTGCTCTCGCACAAGAGTGTGGCTGCACTGCAGCACACGGTGGACAGTATCCTTCTGTCCCGCCGTCAGGCTCCCCGTCTGGTAATGCTCCTGGGCGGCAGTTCGTTCAATTTTGCCGAGAAGGTCCAGAAGCGCTGGCCCGGGGTTCCGATGCTTCTGGTGGGAGAACAGGACTATTACTGCGATGTGGACTACACCCTCAACGGCCCCGGAGATCCCAACGCCCGCCGCGTCTTTGTCTCTTCTCTTCGGCCCAGGGGATTCAACCTGTCGCTCATCGTGGCTCCTCCTATGATCCGGCATACCCTGGAGATGATCAGCCAGGTGCAGCCCAATCTGAAGAAGCTCTATTTCATAGCCGGAGAAAACTATATGTCCAAGGAGCAGCAGTGGCGCGTGGAAGAGTATATGCAGCTGCAGTTTCCGGAGATTGAGTACCACGTGCTAATGTCTTCCACTACTTCCACTGACCAGCTTCTGTCCATTCTGGAGGAAGAATCGGGCCCGGAAATGGCTGTATATTTCAGTTCCTGGCTGGTACGGGATGGCTATCTTGAAACGGTATCCACCCGTCACAATACGGTTTCGCTCATCGAGTCCGAGGCTCCGGTTTACACGATGTTTGCCAGCGATATGGAGAAGCATCCCAACTTGATGGGCTATTACAGCTATCCCGTAGAAGAATACAATCAGGCCCTGAGACAGTACATTCTGGACGTGTTGGATATGGGGATCAGCCCCTCCTCTCAGCCCTTCCTGTATCTGCAGACCGGTCATCCCACGTTGAACTACCGCGCCATGCGGCTTTATGGCCTGGCTACCTCGCTGATTCCGGAGAATGCGGAAGTGCTCAACCGTCCCGTTTCTTTCTGGCAGCTTTACAGGCGGCAGGTGATGTGGTTTGGTATTGTCTTCTTCGTGGCTCTTATGGGCTTTATCATCCTTACCCTGGTCCGCAGCATGCACCGGTTGCAGAAGGCCCGTGATCTGGCCGAAAATGCCAACCAGATGAAATCGGCCTTTATCCAGAATATGAGTCACGAGATCCGGACGCCCCTGAACTCCATCATAGGCTTCTCGCAGCTGCTGGGTATGCCCGATGGCCTCCTGGCACCGGAAGAGAAGGAGGAATACCTGGGCTATGTGCTCAACAATTCGCACCTGCTCACGATGATGATCAACGATATGATTGGCCTTTCGGATATGGAGAAAGGCCGATATACCGTTGAAATGGCTCCTACGGACCTGAACGAGATGACCTTGCAGTCCATCAAGACGGTAGAGAACCGGCTTCCCGGCGGTTCGCGCATTGTTCTCCAGTCAGGGATTGATGAGGATTCGCGTTATGTCACGGACGGCATGCGTGTGCAGCAGATTCTCATCAATTTCCTCACCAACGCCTGCAAGAATACCACTGGCGGAGATATCGTCCTTACCAGTTCGCTGGTGGAGAATCCCGGCTACATCACCTTCTCGGTGTCGGATAAAGGACCCGGTGTTCCGCCCGATAAAGCCGAAGCCATCTTTGACCGCTTTGTCAAACTGGACAGCAACAAGCAGGGGGCCGGCCTGGGCCTCAGCATCTGCCGGATGCTGGCCCAGCGGCTGGGCGGCAAGGTCTGGCTGGACACCAGCTATACGGAAGGTGCCCGCTTTGTACTGATCATTCCCAGAAAAGAGCCCTGATTACGGTCTTACGTAACGGTTTCCGGTAACGGCCTTCTCCGCTTCGATGAACTCGGTGGAGTAGGCGGGGGAAGTGTGGCGTCCGGGTACGATCTCGCCGTCCTTGGAAGGACGCATAATTTGGTCGTTGTGCTTGACAATGAGGAACTTGGCCAGTTTGTCCCAGCGCGTCATCATCTTGTCCGTGTAAGCCTTGGTTTTGCGGGTGAGGAACTCGGTGGTCTCGCCGGCGGTGAGCTTGGCTACCTGGGCTTCTACCTCGGCCTGATCGGCCTCATAGAAATCTTCCAGTTCGTTCTGAGCGTCTCGTAGATCTCCAATCATCGCGCTCCAGCGGGGATAAACCATATTGGCTACCCAGTTGTTCATCCAGAAGGCGCTCTTCTCGTTGAACTCCGTGATGCGGGTGTTCTCGGTCCGGAAGGCTTCGGGAACGCTGTCAATGCCGCAGTAGACGGGTACGTAGGCCACCATCGTTGCATCGTCCATATTGAAATAGGTGATGCCGCCCACGGCGTCGGGGAGCCAGTTGCGCATACGGCAGACCAAGGTCATGGCACTCTGCTGGCAGCCGATGGGGCGCTCGCGGAACATATCGGTACCGTCGGCGCTCTTGAAGCTGACGGGCTGGTTACGGTAGGGGGAAGCCCAGGGACCGGCGCTCATATCGGCCGTCATATCCAGGGCGGTACCCTCGTAGTGGTCACGCATATCGTTCTGGATGTCGCGGTAGGTGAGGGGGGCGTCGGGTTTGATCCACAGGGGCAAGGAATCGTGCTCCGAGAAATCACCGTTCAGGTAGGGCAGATAGCTGTCCATCTCTTCCTTGTTGTAGTGGTGACGGAAGAAACTCCATACGCGGGCGTCGCAGGAACGGATGGAGTTCTTGCTCACGTTGCCGTAGGCCTCGCGGAAGCTGAAGTTGGCGTCCGGACCCTCGTAGTAGCCCATTTCCTTGGCGAAGGAGATGACATCGGCGCTGTACATACAGTTGCCGTTATCTGCTACATAGAAGCCCAGTTTTTTGTCCACTTTCTTGGCCTGGGGGAACTGGCGGATGCGGCTGGTGTTGGCATAGGCGCTGATGCAGTCGTCCGGCACACGGAGGGCCACCCACACGGCGCCCTTGTTGTCCTTGCCCTTTCCGATGAGTTCCATAATCCAGGCTTCTTCCTTGTCGCAGATGGCAAAGGATTCGCCGGTCTCGTTGTAGCCATACTCCTGCACCAATTGATGCATTACAGCAATGGCTTCACGGGCCGATGCAGAGCGCTGCAGGGCCAGTTCCATGAGGGTGAAATAGCCCAGCCAGCCTTCCGGATTGCGCAGTTCCTTGCGGCCGCCCCACGTGGTTTCCACTATGGAGACCTGTTTCTCGTTCATGAGGCCGGCAACGCCGTAGGTATACTCTGCCTGCGGAATATAGTGAACCTTGGAATCGGGTCCCCAGCCGCGTATGGCAACCATCTCTCCCGGAGCGTGTTTTCCGGGAGCGGAGTAGCTCAGGGCCGATGCGAAACCGAATCCGTCGCAGTTGTATGTGCATATCACGCTTCCGTCCACGGAGGCTTTTTTCCCGACGATAAGGTTGGTGCAGGCGTCGGCGGGGGCCGGTGCGGCCACAAGGGCGGCGAGGGCAAGGACAAGTATTCTTTTCATTATACGGTAATTAATTCAGCAATAAGTTCTAGCCAGGTGGCGTCTGTCCGGTCGAATGTGGCCGGGGTGTCGCTGTCGATGTCCAGGACGGCGACGATATCGGCCCCCCTGAAGACGGGGACGACGATTTCGCTGCGGGAGAGGCTGCTGCAGGCAATGTGTCCGGGGAATTCCTCCACGTCCGGGACCACAATGGTCTTCCGCTGTTTCCACGCGGTGCCGCAGACACCTTTTCCAAAGCCGATGCGCTGGCAGGCGGCAGGCCCCTGGAAAGGCCCCAGCACCAGCTGGTCTCCCTCCACGCGGTAAAAACCGGTCCAGAAGAAGCGCATCTTCTCATGGATGAGCGCCGATGTGTTTGCCATGCGGGCAATGATGTCCTCGTCGTCTCCAAGGAAGAGCTTTATGTCCTGCCACAGGCGAAGGTAGACGAAGGTCTTGAGGGGAAGGTGACAGTAGCCTTCCGGGTTTTTGTCCAGGTAGTCCTTGTGGTACTCTTCCGCCGGGAAAAAGCACCTGAGGGGTTCAAGCTCCGTGACGATTGGAACGCCCAGCTTTGCCTCCACTTCCCTGAAGGCCTCTTGTATGACCGGACCGTCCTCTGGGTCCGTGTAGAAGACGCCGCTGCGGTAGCGCGTGCCCTCGTCATGGCCCTGGCGGTTCAGGGTAAGGGGGTCCGTTACCGTGAAAAAGAGCCTCAAGAGCAGCTCCAGGCCCACCCTTTCCGGGTTATATGTAACTTTTACGGTCTCTGCGTGACCGGTGGTGTCCGTATAGACTTCTTTGTACGAGGGGTTTTCCGTGTTGCCGTTGGCATAACCCGGAACGGCTTCAATTACGCCGTCCACACCCTTGAAGAAATGCTCTACACCCCAGAAGCACCCTCCGGCAAAATATATGCTTTTTTGTGTCATGGTTTTGCAAATATAATTGTAAATTTGCAGAAACATCAACTTTTTATGGCATATTCTGATCTTGAAATGTGGTGGGCGTCCCTCCCTGTAAAAGAGAAGGAACGCATATCCCGTAAAGCCCTCAAAAAAGCGGGAATAGAAGATGAATCATTATGCAGCTATCCTGCATGCACAAGATGGTGGGAAGCCCTTGCGGAAGACCGCAAGGTATGGATCAAGCAGCACTGCGAAGCCGCCCACGGCGACATCCAGCGCGAATGGGACGACGCCAATCCTTACGGGGACTAGCATATGGAAGAAAAGGGGAATAACATCCAGCTTCCGGAGAATGCCCAGAGGGAACTGAAGCCCGGCGAGGTCTACAGGCCTCTTCTTGATCCGGAAAAAAACTACACCGAAGTAACTCCGTATTCTGTGGCCATAGGCGTGCTGATGGTTATCCTTTTCAGTGCAGCTGCAGCATATCTTGGCCTCAAGGTGGGCCAGGTGTTCGAGGCCGCAATCCCCATTGCAATAATTGCCGTGGGGCTCACATCGGCGCTCAAGAAAAACCACTCGCTTGCGCAGAATGTCATTATCCAGAGTATCGGCGGATGCTCCGGGGCCGTTGTGGCTGGAGCCATCTTCACCCTTCCGGCCATATATATATTAGGTGTGGAGGTGAATTACTGGCAGATGGTCCTGAGCTCGCTGCTTGGCGGCGTCCTGGGCATCCTGTTCCTGATCCCGTTCCGCAAGTACTTCGTGAAGGAGATGCACGGAAAGTATCCCTTCCCGGAGGCAACCGCCACCACTCAGGTGCTGGTGAGCGGAGAAAGCGGCGGTTCCAGTGCAAAGACTCTCGTCGCGGCCGGCCTCATCGGCGGTCTGTACGATTTCCTGGTGGCCACTTTCGGCACGTGGGCGGAGACCATTTCCACAACGGTAATGCACTGGGGGCAGGTTGTGGCAGACAAGGCCAAGGTGGTCCTGAAGATGAACACAGGCGCCGCCGTGCTTGGCCTTGGCTATATCATCGGCCTCAAATACGCCTTCATCATTACCTGCGGTTCCCTGCTGGTGTGGCTGGTGATTATTCCGCTGATGAACCTCATCTGGGGCGGAAGCGTCATAGACCTCATGCATACCGGCATTGCCACCACCATCGGGGAGATGTCCCCGGACGAGATTTTCAAGACTTACGCGCGTCATATAGGTATAGGCGGCATTGCCACGGCCGGTATCATCGGCATAGTGAAGAGCTTCGGGGTAATCAGGAGCGCCGCGTCGCTGGCAGTTAAAGAGTTCACCCGCAAGCCTGGGACGCAGGACGAAAAGGCCCTCCGCACGGACCAGGACCTCTCCATGAAGACCATCGTATTCGGAGTTGTGATAGCCCTTCTCTGCGTCTTTGCATTCTTTGCTTTCGGAGGCGTGGTGAACAATGTGTGGCAGGCCCTTGTTGGCCTTCTCATAGTTGCCCTGATAGCGTTCCTGTTCACAACCGTTGCGGCTAACGCCATTGCCATAGTGGGCTCCAACCCCGTCAGCGGCATGACCCTCATGACCCTTATCATAGCCTCCCTGATTCTGGTGGCCGTGGGCCTCAAGGGCAATGCCGGAATGGTTGCCGCTCTTGTGATAGGCGGTGTCGTGTGCACTGCGCTCAGCGTTGCGGGGTCGTTCATCACGGACCTCAAGATAGGCTACTGGATAGGCTCTACGCCCAAAAAGCAGGAAGGCTGGAAATTCCTTGGCGTAGCGGTATCGGCCGTAACCGTGTGCGCAGTCATGCTGGTGCTTAATAAGACATATGGTTTCACCGGAGAAAACGCCCTTGTGGCACCTCAGGCCAATGCCATGGCTGCAGTCATACAGCCCATGTTCTCCGGCGGAGGCGCACCATGGCTGCTCTACGGCATAGGTGCGGTCATCGCCCTGGTCCTGAACTTTTTCAAGGTTCCGGCACTGGCCTTTGCGCTGGGCATGTTCATCCCCATCGACCTTAACCTCCCGCTGGTAGTGGGCGGCGCCATTTCATGGTTTGTAAGCACCCGCAGCAAGGACGCGGCCGTTAATAACGCCCGTCAGGAAAAGGGTACGCTCATAGCTTCCGGATTCATTGCCGGCGGCGCCCTCATGGGTGTCGTGAGCGCCATCCTGCGCTTTGCCAACGTAGACCTTTTCCTCACCGAGTGGAACGCCCACTTCGGCGAGGCCGTCGCAATAGTGCCGTTCCTGGCCCTTATTGCATACACTATTTATGCATCGATGAAAACTGAAAAGAAATAATGGAAAAGATACTTGACCGTTTTTTAAGGTATATATCCGTAGATACCCAGAGCAACGAAGATTCGGAGAGCCAGCCTTCAACTGCAAAGCAGCTGAACCTTCTCAGGATGCTGAAGGATGAACTCTCCGCCATGGGCGTAGAGGCTAGCCTTGACGAGTATGGCTATGTCATGGCCTCCATTCCCGGCAACGTTGACGCCCCTGCTGTGGGCTTCATCGCCCACGTAGACACCGCCCCAGACGCCAGCGGAGCGGACGTCAAGCCTCAGATCGTTGACAAGTACGATGGTTCGGAGATTCCTCTCAGAGGCGTTCCAGGCCTTGCCCTCAAGCCCTCCGAGTTCCCGGAGATGCTCCACTATGTTGGCCAGACCCTCATCACCACGGACGGCACCACCCTCCTCGGGGCCGATGACAAAGCCGGCGTCGCAGAGATAATGGACGCCGTCCAGTACATAGTGGAACACCCTGAATTCAGGCACGGTCCCGTCAAGGTGGGTTTCACCCCCGACGAGGAAATAGGCCGCGGCGTGGTCAAGTTCGACGTCCCGCGTTTCGGGGCCGATTACGCCTACACCATGGACGGCGGAGAGATTGGTGAACTGGAGTTCGAGAATTTCAACGCCGCCAGCGCCAAGATTCACATCCAGGGCTGCAACGTTCATCCCGGCTACGCCAAGGGCAAGATGAAAAACGCCATCCACATTGGCCAGGAGCTGAATTCCCTTCTGCCTGTCATGGCCCGTCCGGAATACACGGAAGGTTACGAGGGCTTCTTCCACCTTATTTCCTTCAAGGGAACGGTAGAGGAAGCGGATTTTGCCTACATCATCCGTGACCACGACCGTGCCAAGTTCGAGTCCCGGAAGCAGATGATGCAGAAAGTCACGGATTTCATCAACGAAAAATATGGCGAGGGCACGGCAACGGCTGTCATCAAAGACCAGTACTACAACATGCGTGAGCAGGTAGAGCCTCACTACCATATTATAGATAAGGCTGTGAAGGCAATGGAAATGGCGGGCGTCAAGGCTAAGATCCAGCCCATCCGCGGCGGTACCGACGGCGCCAACCTGTCGTTCAAAGGCCTTCCCTGCCCCAATATCTTCGCCGGCGGTCTCAACTTCCACGGCAAGTTCGAGTTCCTCCCCCTTCAGAGCATGGAGAAGGCCTCGGAGGTTATCCTGAACATCATTAGGCTTTTTGCCAGGTAAATTGGCTGAATGGCGCCATTTACTGCGGAAGGGCGACAAAAGAAAATATTTAAAAAAATTCAAAAAAATTTTGCTAGTCTGAAAAAAGTTACTACCTTTGCAGTCCCGTTTGAAACAGAGCGGGATTTTTTACGGCCAAAAGCCAAGAAAAAGAGTTCATTGACAATACTGAGAGAATAGATAAGAGGTAAAGCAAAAGATAGAGTTAGTCTGATAAAAGAAGTTATCAAAACGGAATTTTCGGACTACAATTTCAATAGGCAAGAGCATAAAAAAATCATGAAGTGTGTATAATCGCACTTCTACATTCAGCGAAAGAAGATAAGAGCGAACGGAGGATGCCTAGGCTATCCGGAGGCGAAGAAGGTCGTGGTAAGCTGCGAAAAGGTCCGGGGATCTGCAAACAGGAATTGATCCGGACATCACCGAATGGGGGAACCCGGCTGGTTGAAGACCAGTCACCGTGGTTACACGGAGCGAACCCGGGGAACTGAAACATCTTAGTACCCGGAGGAAGAGAAAGAAAAGTCGATACCCTGAGTAGTGGCGAGCGAAAGGGGCAGAGCCTAAACCGGTGCGTTTACGGACGTGCCGGGGTTGTAGGAGTAACGCCAAAGATATACTAACGAACCGGAACGCTGTGGAAACAGCGACCGCAGAGGGTGACAGTCCCGTATGGGCAAGTTGAGTATATTTAAGTTACCACCTGAGTAGGGCGGGGCACGTGGAATCCTGTCCGAATCTGCGGGGACCATCCCGCAAGGCTAAACACTCCCGGAAGACCGATAGTGAACCAGTACCGTGAGGGAAAGGTGGGAAGCACCCCGAACAGGGGAGTGAAATAGAACCTGAAACCGTTCGTTTACAAGCGGTCGGAGTCCTGCAAGGGACGACGGCGTGCCTTTTGCATAATGAGCCTACGAGTTGTTTCTTGCCGGCGAGGTTAAGTCCTTCAGGGACGTAAGCCGTAGCGAGAGCGAGTCTGAACAGGGCGTTCAGTCGGCAGGAACAGACGCGAAACCTAGTGATCTACCCATGTCCAGGGTGAAGGTGCCGTAACAGGCACTGGAGGCCCGAACCAGTTTCCGTTGAAAAGGGCTTGGATGAGGCGTGGGTAGGAGTGAAAGGCCAATCAAACTGGGAGATAGCTCGTACTCCCCGAAATGTCTTTAGGGACAGCCTCGACCATACCTTCGTGAGGTAGAGCTACTGATAGGAAAAGAGGGCTTCATCGCCTATCGATTTCTGACAAACTCCGAATGCGCGAAGGCCAAAGGTCGGGAGTGAGTCTGCGGGTGCTAATATCCGTGGGCAAAAGGGTAAGAGCCCAGACCGTCAGCTAAGGCCCCCAAGAGCAGTTTAAGTTGAGACAGAACGAAGTGACATCGCAGTGACAGCTAGGATGTTAGCTTGGAAGCAGCTATTCATTCAAAGAGTGCGTAACAGCTCACTAGTCGAGCGGTGACGCGTGGATGATGAACGGGCATCAAGACTGCCGCCGAAGCTACGGACGCACAGCAATGTGCGTGGTAGGGGAGCATTCCGGTCAGCGTTGAAGGTGAACCGCGAGGTTTGCTGGAGCGGCCGGAAAAGAAAATGTAGGCATAAGTAACGACAATGAATATGGAAATATTCACACCGAAAACCCAAGGTTTCCTGAACAACGTTAAACGGATCAGGGTTAGTCGGGACCTAAGAAGCAGCCGAGAGGCGAATTCGATGGATAGCCGGTTAATATTCCGGCACTCGTGATGCAGGGGCGCATGAGACCGAGGAGTGACACAGCCGCGCGGCGACGGAAGTCCGCGTTGAAGGGCGTAGGGAGACTGAAACCCGACAGTACCGGGAAGCTTCGGCAGACCGGACAGAGCTGGTAAGCAAACTTGCAAGAAAATCATGCAACCGTTAAGCGCATCACGACCCGTACCGTAAACCGACACAGGTGGGTGAGGAGAGGATCCTAAGGTGCTCGAGTGAATCATGGCTAAGGAACTAGGCAAATTGACCGCGTAACTTCGGGAGAAGCGGACCCTGAGCGATCAGGGCGCAGAGAAATGGCCCAGGCGACTGTTTACCAAAAACACATGGCTACGCTAAATCGTTAAGATGACATATGTGGCCTGACACCTGCCCGGTGACGGAAGGTTAAGAGGGGGGCTCAGCGCAAGCGAAGGTCTGAATCGAAGCCCCGTTAAACGGCGGCCGTAACTATAACGGTCCTAAGGTAGCGAAATTCCTTGTCG
>JAEEGK010013206.1_pt1 | contig 18647 bp, 15 predicted proteins | sample 8958771 | NCBI WGS metagenome assembly JAEEGK01 (sample SAMN16246547, study PRJNA631951) | gut metagenome | biome: gut microbiome; feature: rumen; material: SC-attached | host: Bos | place: Iran: Karaj | collected 2018-10
TACCTGATCGCCCCCGGCAAGATGCCGCTCCAGTGGAATAATGCGAAACTGCCCACTGCAAGTGAGCTCAAACTGACCGATACCATTCTGAATCTTACTTACTTCACCGGCGCCCTTGCGATCCTTTCCATCATCGTAGGTGAGATCATCAAGGCCGTCCGTTCCAAAAAGTAGTTAGGCTATGGCAAAGAAAACACCCGCAATCAACTCAAGCTCGACGGCCGACATTGCGTTCCTGCTTTTGTGCTACTTCCTGATGACCACCACCATGGGTTCCCAGACGGGTCTTTCCCGTCGTCTCCCTCCCATGCCGGACGAAAAGACGAAGGTGGACGATCAGAAGGTCAATCGCAGAAACATCATCATTGTCAAGATCAACTCGGCCGACAGGCTGCTTGCCGGTAGTGATCCCATTGACGTTAGCCAGCTGAAAGATAAGATCAGAGAGTTCCTCACCAACCCCAACAACGACCCCAACCTTCCCGAGAAGGAAGAGATCGAGATCGAAGGATACGGAAAGTGCCCGGTTTCCAAGGGCGTCATTTCCCTCCAGAACGACCGTGGTACGAGCTATCATGCTTACATAGCCGTACAGAACGAGCTCGTGAAAGCGATCAACGAGTTGCGTGACGAATTTGCAAAAAAGAATTACGGCAAACCGTTCATCAAGCTCACCGAGGATCAGCAGGATATCGTCAAGAAGGCGGTTCCTCAGAATATCTCCGAGGCTGAGCCGAAGGATGTCGCCAAGAAGAGATAAAACAAGGAGGAAAGATTATGTCAAGATTTGGTGGAAACAGAAACAAAGAGGTACCTGCAATTACCTCCAGTTCCCTCTCCGATATCGTCTTCATGCTCTTGTTCTTCTTCATGGTGACGACGCAGTTGCGTGAGACCGAGAACAAAGTCATCGTGAAGCTCCCCGAGGCTTCCGAAGTCGTCAAGCTCGACAGAAAGGATCTGGCTTCGTATATCAACATCGGTACCCCGACCCGGAACTACCAGGCCCAGTTCGGTACGGATGCACGTATCCAGCTCAACGATTCCTTCAAGTCCATCGACGACATCCGTGACTTTATCGCGGCTGAACGTGAGAGCATGAGCGAAGCTGACCGTAACTTGATGCAGACGGTCATCCGCGCTGACGAGGATGTCAGAATGGGTATCATTACTGATGTGAAGCAGGAGCTCAGAAGATGCTCCGCGCTGAAGATCATGTATGCATCCAGAAAGAATGTGGACTAAGCGTCCGCTTCATGATAGAGAAAACCGGCCGGGAAGTGTCCCGGCCGGTTTTCTTTTTTATGGAGCTATAAACTGATAGACGATATTGCCGATCTGCTTGGGAGGCGCCGAAGTGGAGGAAGAGAACTTGGACAGGCGGGCCGCACGCACGGCAAAATTGCGCAGGCAACCATCCGGAGAAGAAAGGGTATCATCTATCTTCGCATTGATGACGTTGCCTTGTGGATCGACCGTGATGATGACCGTCACCATGCCGGCACCCATGCAACGATAGGCAGGGATGGACAAGCGGCTGGCTTTCCGGCCCTCCAGCTCATAGGAAACGACAGACGGGCCGCTGTAACTGGCCTCGGAAGACTTCTTGGGGCCACCGGACTCCGTCTTTTTGTATTCATAGACCAGCTCATCTTTCGGCAGCGGTGCGCCGTTGTTGAGCTCTTGCTGAAGCCGTTCCGCGTCACGGTACAACTCCTCCGCATTGGTGCCCCGGTCATCCTTGAGCGCTCCCCTGTCCACTGCAATATTCCGGATCGGGACACTGCCGGCCGCCGCCAGCATACGCTCGATACGTTCCGTGATATTCTCCTTGAAGACTTCCTCTTTCTTTTCCTTCTCGACCTGTTCCTGCTTCGTGAAGTCCAGGACGAAAGAATTCTCCTTCGCGATGGAGAAGCCCAGCTGGGTGGCCAGCAGGATGATGATCACCGCGAGATGGAAAATCACGGTGATATACAGACCTGCCCTGTCTTCCTTGCTGAACTTCGCCATGGCAGCAATCCCTTAAGCGCCCGCGTTCAGGTATTTCTCGACCGTCGCCGAAATCACGTCGATCGCAACTTTGTTGTGACCGCCTTGCGGGACGATGATATCCGCGAAACGTTTGCTTGGCTCAATAAACTGGATATACATCGGCTTGACCGTCTTGGTATAGCGCTCGATCACCCATCGCACATCCTTGCCGCGCTCGGAGATGTCACGCATCATCACACGCATCAGCCGGTCATCATCGTCGGCGTCCACGAAGATCTTGACATCCAACTGATCGACCAATTCCTTGCAAGTGAAAATCAAGATGCCTTCGACAATGATGACATCAGCGGGCTCCACCGTCACAGTTTCGGTCTTGGACCGTGAGCAGGAGATGTAGGAATAAACCGGCTGTTGGATGGTCTTGCCGCTCTTGAGCTCGGAAAGCTGCTTGCAGAGAAGCTCCCAGTCAATCGCTTCAGGATGGTCGAAGTTGTGGTTGCGTTTCTCTTCGTCCGACGCATCCGCGAGGTCTTTATAATAGGAATCCTGCGGGATGACGACCACCCGCTCATTCTGAAGTCTTTCCTGGATGGCGCGGACGACCGTCGTCTTACCGGAGCCCGAACCACCGGCGATACCGATTACCAACATATTCTCTTTTGTTTGATTAAAACTCAGCGTTCTTGGGAGTACGGGGGAAAGGAATGACGTCGCGGATATTGGCCATACCCGTCACGAAGAGCAGCAGACGCTCGAAGCCCAGGCCGAAGCCACTGTGGGGACAGGTGCCGAAACGCCGCGTGTCAATGTACCACTCAAGGTTCTTCCTGCTCATCTGAAGTTCATCGATGCGCTTCTCCAATTTCTCCAAGGAAGCCTCCCGCTCGGATCCGCCGATGATCTCGCCGATCTTGGGGAAGAGGACATCCATCGCACGGACCGTCTTCCCATCCTCGTTCTGCTTCATATAGAAAGCCTTGATGTCCTTCGGATAGCCGGTCAGGATCACAGGACGGCCGAAATGCTTCTCTACCAGATAACGCTCGTGCTCGCTCTGGAGGTCGATTCCCCAGGAAACAGGATACTCAAACTGCACACCGTCGGCGACGGCCTGCTCAAGGATCTTGATGCCTTCCGTATACTCCAGACGGACAAACTCCGTCCCGATGACACCCCGCAGGCGCTCGACCAGTTCGGGATCATAGCGGTCATTCAGGAACTTGATGTCATCGTAGCAATGATCCAGGGCATACTGCACCAGATGCTTGATGAAATCCTCGGCCAGATCCATGTTGTCGTTGATGTCATAGAAGGCCATCTCCGGCTCGATCATCCAGAACTCCGCCAAATGACGGGGCGTATTGGAATTCTCAGCCCGGAACGTAGGGCCGAAGGTATAGATTTCGCCGAGCGCGGTGGCGCCCAGTTCACCTTCCAGCTGTCCGCTGACTGTCAGGCTGGTCTCCCGGCCGAAGAAATCCTTCGCGAAGTCGACACCCCCCCTCTTGTTCTTGGGTATGTTGTTGAGATCCAGGGTCGTCACATGGAACATCTGGCCCGCACCTTCACAGTCGGATGCCGTGATCAGAGGAGTATGCAGATACACAAACCCCTTGGAATGGAAATACTCGTGGATGGCGAAAGCCATCTGGTTACGGATGCGCAGGACCGCGCCGAAAGTGTTGGTCCTCATCCGCATATGGGCAACCGTACGGAGGTACTCGAAGGAGGTATCCTTCTTCTGCAACGGGAAACGCATCGGATCGCATTCGCCGTAGATTTCGATATCCTTGGCCTGGATCTCGACGGCCTGGCCGCTGCCGACCGACTCAACGAGAGTGCCGGTCACGGCAATGCATGCTCCGGTCGTGATACGCGGAAGCAGATCCTCGGGGAAGAGGGTCTTGTCAACAACGATCTGGATATTATTGATGGTCGAACCGTCGTTCAGCGCAATGAAGGCGATGCCTTTGTTTCCTCTCTTCGTTCTCACCCAGCCTTTTGCGAGAACATCCTGACCCGGCTCCATCCGGAGCAGGTCCTTGACTTTGGTTCTGATGGTCTTTTCCATAATTCAAACTGGCTATAACTTGGCAAAATTAAGGTTTTTGCAGATATTATTCAATAGCGTGCCACTTCAGGGCCTCTTCGATGACCGTATCGTAATCCAGATACAGATGGTAGAAGGCCTGGTCACCCAACTTGGAATAGCGTCCGACCAGCGCCCGCACCTGCGTCATCAGGTAAGGGACCGTCTGCGCCCATTCTTCTTCAGAGGCAGGCTGGATAGCATCGCGCGAGGCGGCGAAGCGCCGGAAAGAAGTCTCCAGAGAAGCATTATCCAAGTATCGGACAAGGGCGCCGAAATCATCAATCGACGCCAACTCAGCCTTGTGCGAGTCGAAATACCAGGACGCGAAACGCATCGCAGTCGCCTTCGCCCGGACCTTCATATAGAAATCTGTCACCCGGGTGGTATCCACCGGGACAAAGACATCCGGCACGATGCCGCCCCCGCCATAGACCTTGCGGCCCTTCAGCGTCAGATACTCCTCATCTTTATTGACTTTGATGCTGTCCGCATCATACATCTCACCGCCCTCATAGCGCTTGTAAATATCATATTGATAATCAGCACCATACGGCTTCTGGATACAACGGCCGGAAGGAGTATGGAAACGAGCGACCGTCAGCCGCATGCCGGAACCGTCGGAAAACATATAGGGTTTCTGAACCAGTCCCTTCCCGAAGGAGCGGCGTCCGATGATGATACCCCGGTCGTTATCCTGCATGGCTCCTGCGAAGATCTCGCTCGAGGAAGCGGATCCCTCGTTGATCAATACGGACAGGCGGGTCTTCTTCATATAGCCCGACCCGTCGGCCTTATAGTCCTCTCGGGGACTGTGGAGACCTTCCGTATAGACGATGGTCTGACCCTTGTCCAGGAATATCTTGGAGAGCATCAGAGCCTGGTCCAGATAACCGCCGGTATTGTCACGCAGGTCAAAGACCAAATGCCTCATCCCCTTGCGGAGCAATTCTTCGGAGGCCGTGACAAACTCCTTGGCCGTATTCTTCGCGAACTTGGACAAGCGGATGTAACCCGTCGTGTCATCGATCATGAAGGACGCGTCGACACTATGGACCGGTATCTTTCCGCGGCTGATCTCAAAGGGGATTTCCTCACCCTCCCGAAGGACGGTGATGAGGACTTTGGTGCCTGCGGGACCCTTCATCCGGCGTACCATGCTGTCCTGAGGGAACTTGACACCGGCAATCACAGTCTGATCCACCTTGAGCAGGCGATCCCCTTGCTGCATGCCGACCTTTTCAGCCGGTCCGCCGGGAATCACCTCCAGGACGATGGCCGTATCGTTGGGGACATTGAACTGGATGCCGATACCCTCGAAATTGCCCGCCAGTTCCGTCTCGCTCGCTTCCAATTCCACCGGAGGCATATAGACGGAATGCGGATCCAGGCTGGCCAGGGCTTCCGAAATGGCGGCTTCCGTCACAGCCTTGTAGTCGATGGTATCCACATATTCATTGCTGACGGTCTGCAGGATGAGGTTGAGCTTCTGCCATCCGGCATCCGAAACGCGGATCTTCCGAGCAGAACGCACCGAGTTGACCGTCATCGAAAGCAAGATGCCGACCACGATGCCCAGAACGGCAACCGTCAGGGTATAAAGGTCTTTCTTCTTCATTTAATCTACTTTTTCCACTTCAATCCCGGCCCGGCGGAGCAGATCGATCCCGTCCGTCAGCCTATACTCATCCCTGTACACCACACGGCGGATGCCCGACTGGATGATCAGTTTCGAGCACTCCAGGCACGGGGATGCCGTAACGTACAGAGTGGCGCCGTCGCTGCTGTTACCGGACTTGGCGACCTTGGTGATGGCGTTGGCCTCGGCATGCAGGACATAGGGTTTGGTCGCTCCGGATTCGTCCTCACAGATGTTCTCGAAGCCGGAAGGAGTCCCGTTGTATCCGTCCGAAATGATCATCTTATCCTTGACGATCAAGGCCCCGACCTGCAGGCGCTTGCAATAGGAATTCTTGGCCCACACGGAAGCCATCTCCATATATCTCTGATCGAATTTCATCTTCTTAACGCTGATAAAGATAACGCTTGATACTGCGCTTGGGAGTCCGCTCGAAGTCTTCCGGCATGAACTCGATCTTGCGGATCTGCGCGTAGTTCGGCAGTTGCTTGTTGATCTCCGGCAGGGCGGCGGTGAGACGTTCCTCCAGTTGGGCGCGTTTCATCCCATCCAGTTCTCCCTGATGGTAATCCGGGTAAATCAGGGCCACCAGGCTTCCCGAATCCTCTATTACGAGGGAATCGACCACATAACTGGTGTTGTTGATGATAGCTTCCAGTTCCTCCGGATAAATATTCTGCCCGGAAGGACCGAGGATCATGCACTTCGACCGCCCCCTCAGATATAGGAAACCATCCCGGTCCACCACACCGATGTCGCCGGTCCGGAACCAGCCGTCCTCAGTGAAAGCCTGACGGGTGGCGTCTTCGTTCTTATAATAACCGATAAAGACATTGTCTCCCTTGATCTGGATCTCTCCCGGCACATTCTCCGGGTCCTCGGAGTCAATGCGGATGCTGCAGCCTGCGATCGGCTGACCGCAGGAGCCGAAACGGGTCTTATACCATTTTGCATAAGTGATCAGCGGGGCGCATTCGGTCATCCCATAACCCACCGTAAAGGGGAAATGGAGTTTGCGCAAGACTTTCTCCACCTCGGGATTGAATGCGGCGCCGCCCAGGATCACCTCCTCGAAACGGCCGCCGAAAGCCTCGATCAGCTTATTGCGGATCAATTTGTAAATCACCTGGTTGGCAATCGGGAGATAGAGGAAAGTCCGGTTCCGCTCCAGGACGGGTTTCAGGGAATTCTTGTAAATCTTCTCGATCACAAGCGGGACGGTGATGATGATATCCGGCTTGACTTCCGCCAGCGCATTCAGGATCACCTTCGGGCTGGGGACACGGGTCAGGAAATGCACATGGGCGCCGATCGTCATCTCGAAAAGGAATTCGAACATCATCCCGTACATATGCGCGGAAGGCAGCATGGCGACGACCTCCGAATCTGCATTCATCTGGGGTTCCGCATATTCACCGGCGAAGTGGATGTTGGCATACAGGGCCCGGTAAGGAAGCATCACGCCCTTCGAGAAGCCTGAAGTACCGGAAGTATAGTTGATCAGCGCAAGTTCATCCGGCTGGTCTTCATAATAATGGATGTCATCCGGACCGAAGCCATTCGGGAAAGCCTTGGCAAAGGTATCCTGCAGGTTGTGACGCACGGAGGTAAGCTTTTCGTCCCGCGAATAGAGGTATTTCAGCGTGTTCATCTGGACGATGACATGAAGGCCGGGCATCTCGGATTCGGAAAGCCCTTCCCAGATCACGTCATCGACGAACAGGACCTTCGCCTCCGAATGGTTGACCAGGTAATGGATATTGCCGGGCTTGAATTCGTGCAAGATGGGGACTGGCACGGCACCATAGGTCATGGCAGCCAGGAAACAGACGCCCCAGTTGGCTTGGTTGCGGGAACAAAGGGCTACCTTGTCTCCCTTTTGAAGGCCGCACTCCCGGAAATTGATATGTAACTGCTCAATACGGCGTGCGACATCCTTATAGCAGAGAGTGACACCCTGATAATTAGATAGCGCTTCGCGCTCCCAATTCTCCTTGAAGCTCTTCTCAAACAGTTTGTTGACAGACTGGAATTGCATATTGACAATCTTTTAGTACACTAAATTCTTGATGGATTTCGCCTTCAGGGGCTCACCGCCCCAGAAGTCGAACACTTGTTCCCCACCGGCAGTTTTCACCACCCAGACCCTCTTCCCGTCCGCTTTCGCAAGGACAGGCAGGGAGAGGATCGTGTCAGGCGAAGTGATACCTTGCCAGGAGGCCGGCTGTACGCCGTGCAGGTCATACATGCCAACCGTATTATCCCGATGGAGGACCAGGACCGTATAGCCCTTTGCCCCGGTGAAATCATAAGCCTCCGGACCGAGCAGCACCTCCTTACCCAACTCTATCGGGAATCCGCTGACAAAGCGGCCCAAGCGGTCGATCAGGTACAGTTTGCTACCCGCAGCGAAGAGGAATTGCAACTTGCCGTTGGCGAAATAGTCAATGCAAGACACGGCGCCGCAGATCGGGCGGTCGAAGGAAACACCCCAAAGGCCCTTGCCGCTATCCTTGTCCTTCAGGCAAAGGGAGAGGTTCGGAGCCTGATAAAAGAGATTGGTCTTCCCTGTACCGCTGTTGGTCACCTCGAAAGGCCCCTGAGGGATCTCGACGTCGGCTTTGCGGCCGGGCGTCACCTTCTTTCCGGAAGCTTTCCGCTCCGCAAAATCTACGGGACGGGCAGCTTCCAAAACAAGGCCGTCAGCCGTACAGGAAAGAGCGACCGGCTCCCGGATGACGCCTTCCAGGCTGGATTTCAGATTATCTGAAAGCAAGGGGCGGAACCATTCGGCAAAACTGCCCGCAGCATCGGAAGCAGAGAAATAAAACACCGCTTTGCCACTCTTGGCCGGTATCAGGCGCGACTCCGACACGTCAGAGAGCGCATCCGCCAGGGATCCCTTCTCTTCCAACATCGCGTCATACTCCGCGAGAGCCGCCTCTGACCCCAGGACGCGCCATTCCCCTACCGTCTTGCAATAGGAGCCGTCGGGTGAGAATACGCCCCCGAATACTGCCCCCGGAAATGCCCGGAACGGGAAAGGTTCGACGGCCGCTTCACCCTTGGAAGCCTTGCCCGTACGAAGCAAGACAACGCCGGTCCGATTACCAGCCGGAGAAGCCCAGGATGCTTTCACGACCTCACAAACGCCTTCTTTCGAGAACCATTTCACAGGATCCTCTCCCGTACGGGCGCGCAATGTATCACATTCCCTGCGGAAAACCTGCAGGGACTGGGAGGCATCAAGCCATTTTTCATAGGCCTTGACATAGGCGCCATAGTCCGGGAGAGAGAGGGCCACGGCTGTAATCGCATTCGCAGGCAGCGCCTGCGCAAAACGCAGCTCTCCGGCAGGAAGTGCATCCAGAAGGTTAGAGTAATAGGAAGGACTCCGCCCGGAGACGGTCGCTCCGGTCATCTTCAGACGCTTCTCACCTGCTTCTCGGATGTCGAAACCGGTCCATTCGGCCGCATTCTTCAAGAAGGTCGAATAGGGATAAAGCGGTTTCAGGCAGAGGGAGGACAGGATGCGGCCCATGTCCCCGTTGGAGAAAAGCACGACGTCCCGCGAAGACAATCCTCCGGCCGACTCCTTGAAATAAGGATCATCCAGAATGGAAGTACCGGTATCCAGATGACGGCAGGAAGACTCCACGAGCGTGCGGGACGGGGAGACCAGGATAAAAGAGGCAGCCCCATTGTCCTTGAGGGAGGCAGGCAGGCCGCAACGGTCCGCATAATCCAACACGCTACGCTGCAGATCCGTCGTATCCTGTACATGCCTCGCGTCAAGGATCATCAGGGGGACCAGAGTCTCCGAATAATGGACGGACACCGCCATGGGCTGTGTCTTCAACGAGACACTGTCCGGCAGCGTGGCGACGAACTTGCCAAACGCGGGATTCCCGCCCAGCAGTGAATGGAAAAGCTTGGTGCGGTCATCCAGCATCGACACTCCGGATTTTGCATTCTGGAAACAGAAAACCAGAACCGCATCGGAAGGGACGGCTTGCAAGATCCCGGCATGGGAAACGGCCGGCTCCCCGTCGGAGGACTGGGGTTTCCCAGAGTATAACAACTTCATGCCCACTCCGATAGCAGCTATCAGGAGCAGCAGGATACACAGGCAGATGATCAGACTTTTCTTGCTCACTTGACGAAAGTTCGTGCGTTATGGCACAATCATACAAATTTAGGAAAAAAATGAAAAAGTCCGTACCTTTACCTAGTCCAATATCGAGACAGCTATGACAAAAGCCCAAATGTTCCGCTCGGCCATCATGGCCGGCATCGCGATCGGCATCGCCGGATTCGGCTATCTTGCCCTGGGAGGCATCGCTGGCGCCGTCTTTTTTTCCTTCGGACTGATCACGGTCATCCGATACAAGATGAAGCTCTACACCGGTGTCGTCGGCTTCGTCCAGTCTTGGAGCGAAATCCCTGACACATTCCTTGTCCTGCTGGGCAACATCGTCGGTTGTCTGCTGGTCGGTCTGCTGGCCCGGCTGTCACCCATGGACCTGCAAGGGACTGCCCAGAAACTGCTTGAAGGGCGTCTGGCGAACGGAGCACTCCGCTGCGGAGGCCTTGCCATCGGCTGCGGTTTCATCGTGACGACCTCCGTCTTCTGGGCGCGCCAGGAGAAGTGGCTACCCCTGCTGTTGGGAATCCCCCTCTTCATCCTCTGCGGCTTCCCGCACTGTATCGCGGACGCATTCTACTATCTGACCGTCCCGTTCTCCTTCCTGGGAGAACATCTTTGGCAGGTTTTGGGCCTGTACGCCTGCCTGGTCGCCGGAAACTTCATCGGCTGCAACCTGTACAGGCTGGTGATGTGGGAGAAATGAGCCCCGTCATGCGAAAGACTCTTACATACGTTTTCCTGTCCCTCGCGGCCCTGATTCCCTGCTTCAAGGCTTCCGCCGGAGAGCCGATGCTCAGTATCTTCAAGGAAAACTACATCACGACGGGACTCCCCCTCAACACACGGCCCAACTGGGACACCAATGACTTGACTTTCCAGATCAGCCTGAAATTCAACGCCTTGCAGAATATCGGAGGCAAGGATTGGGACTTGTTTTTCGCTTATACCCAGATGGCGATCTGGGAGGTATACAAACCTTCCAATCCCTTCAAAAGCAACATCTATACTCCCGGCATCTACGTCTACCACCCGTTCAAGACCGGGCCGGACGGAGTCGTCAATGACATCCTGTTCGGCTTCGAGCACCGCTCCAATGGCTACGACGGCGCCCTGTCACGCAGCATCGGCTGCATCTTCGCTACCTACACGCATACTTTCGGGGGGTGCTTCACGGCCCAGTTGACCGGCCGATTCGGCATCGGATCGATCTACAACGATTTTTCCTTCGAAATGCTGAACAAATATCAGGGCTACCTCAACGCAGGCCTGTGCTATCATACACGGGACCGCCGGCTGATGGTTTCAGCTTCCGTGACGCCGCTTTTCCAGGGAGACATCCCGGCGAATGTCAACGCCGAAATCGCTTTGCGGCCTACCCGCAACTCCGACTGGTTCTACCTGATCGCCCGTTATCACTACGGCTATGACGAGGACCAGCTTGACTGCGCCGTCCCCGACGTCTTCCTCAAGCACATGCTGCGTTTCGGCCTCGCCATCCAGCCCGGCCACCTGAGCCACAAGCTCTTCTTCTAAGGAATACTGCTCTCAGAAGTTTATTCCCCTGCGAAAAAATGGCGGTAGCCGGAAAGCTTTTTCCACTCGCCGCGGGTGAAATCAGGCACCTCGACAGGCATGTTGCCACTCTCGAGTGAGAGACGTGACAATGGCTGGATGGCGCACCACTCTGCCATATCGTAGACGTCCATGTCGAGAGGCAGACCGTTGCGCAGGCAGTAAACGAGCCTCCAGTCCATGACGAAGTCCATGCCGCCATGGCCTCCTATCTCCTTGGCCATGGCTTCAATTTCTTTATGGATGGGGTCCTTGTACTCTTCCATGAGAACGTCGAGGATCTCTTTCGGGAGCGGCTCCCGGTGCTCTACGCCGCTGAGGTCAAAACGGGTCGAATCGAGCCGGCGGGGATCCATGCTGATAACTTCTATGGGCTCTTTTTCGGCATAAGCACGCGTCCCCTGAATGCGGAACATCCTGCTATAGGGGCGAGGGTCCATGGTGTTGTGCTCGATAAGGATCGTCTTGCCGTTCTCGGTCGTGATGAGGGTTGAAGTAATGTCGCCGTTTGCGAACTCCTCGCTCGGAATATCTTCACCCTCATTGCGTTTCCACCACTCCGGCCCGTTGTAGGACTTAGTATCGACGGAGACGAGAAGCTTCAGGCGGTCGCCACGGTGGATGTTCATAATCTCGCAGATCGGGCCTAAACCGTGGGTCGGATAGACGTCGCCGCGATTGTTCTTGTTGTAGCGGAGGCGCCAGTTGTCGTAGCGGTTCTTCCATCCGACGCGGCAGTGGAGGTAACCGCCTTCGGCGTGGGTCACCTCGCCGAAAAGGCCGGCCTGGACCATGTTGAGCACCGTCATCTCGAAGAAGTCGTAGGTGCAGTTTTCAAGCATCATGCAGTGCTTGCGGGTCCTCTCACAAGTGTTTACGAGGTCCCATATCTCCTCAAGGGTGGTCGCCCCGGGCACCTCGATCACTGCGTGCTTGCCGTGCTCCATGGCATATTTCGCGATGGGAGCGTGATGCTTCCAGTCGGTTGCGATGTACACGAGGTCGATGTCATCCCTCTCGCAGAGTTTCTTGTACTCCTCCTCACCGCCGAAGTAAAGCGCGGCCTTAGGCCGGCCGGCGTTCTCGAGGGTCTTCTGGACATTCTCGACGTTGTCCTCGTAGAGGTCGCAGAGGGCTACGACACGGGTACCAGGAATCTTGACCCAGCGGGTCACGGCAAAGGACCCGCGACCGCCGAGCCCGACGAAGCCGACGCGGACGGTGTCGAGCGCCGGGGCCCTCATGAGAAGGGCCGATTTCTGCCCTGCAGGACGCTTCGGGACATCAGTTTTGATCGGTTTGCCCGCTCCGCCGGAGCAGGAAACAAGCGCCGCGACTGCCGCGGCTGCTGCAAGGATGGTATTCAGCGCTTTCATACCTTAAAGAGAATTATAAAACGAGCGTATCGACATAAAGATATGACCGGTCCGTCTAGCGGGCCGGTCATATCCATTAACCCACAAGTTTATTGTTGCTGCTGAGCAGGAGCGCTTTCCCATCCTGGATTCTGCTCGATAATGGCACCTGTGTTGCCGTCGATGACGGACTGCGGGTACGGAAGGAGAGTCCACGTTATGGGTGCAAACGAAGGCGGATAGACCGGGGTCTTGCCGTCGAGACTGTAGTAGGTCTGCGGGGCGATACCCATTCCGTGGGCGTTCAAGCTGTTGATGCCGTCCTGCCCCATCCTGAGAAGGGTGAGAAGTCTGAGCTCTTCGAGGTACAGCTCTCGGGCGCGCTCGTCGAGGATGAACTGGATGGTCATCATCGCCGGGGTGGCCTTCACTTCGCATTCAGCCCTGTCACGGATGATATTGATATCGGCCGCTGCGCCATTCTTGTCGCCCTTGCGGAGCTTGGCTTCCGCACGGAGAAGAATGGTGTTGGAAGAACGGAAGATGTACCTGTCCTTAATGCTGTAGCGATACCTCTTGCTGTCGGTGCTGTAAACCTGGTAGAACCAGGGGTCGTCACCTCCATACCTGAAGAATGCGGGGAAGAAGCTGGCCTGGTTGGTCGCACTCGGATCCAGCATGTCTCTGGTAATGACCTGTCCGTGGAGTGAGTGCTTTTTGTCGATGCACCTGAATTCCCTACCGACATTGAGCCTGTTGTTACGCATGTCGTAACCGCCGGGATAGTCCCAGATCTCCTGGGCTGCATACGTGGTCGGATAGAACGACGCTGTTCCACGGCCGCCGAAGCGGGGATCCTGGTTTGTACCAGTCGGGCAGAGGGTGAGATCATAGTCCGCAGTATTTGCAGGGTTCCACGGACCCGCTGCCGATCCTTCCTTGTAGGCGGGGGCCCAGGTACGGCCGCGAAGGTTGACCATGAAAGCTGCAACGTTCCAATTCTGACTATTCTTGGCGGTGGTATAGTCTCCAGCTACCGGAGGATTGTTGTACTGATGCTGCAGGCACCATATCGACTCGGTGTTACCGTCGAACCAGTCAGTGTTGTCGGTGCAGAAGAGGTCGAACCAGACGTCGCCATAAGTGTGGACATCTTCGTACGGGATGGCATCGAGAGCCTCTTTGGGAGTCTTGCCAGCCACGTGATAGTCCGGACGGTAGGCCGCGATTCCGTTGATGGTCGGGCCCTTGCCAGGCTGGGAGCGCACGCCGAAACGCTTGGTCATAAGGGGATGAAGCGTAACGCACCTGTCGGCAGCGGCTATTGCCTTGTCGAAGTACTCGTTGGCCTTGGTCTTGTCCTCAGTGATCGTTCCGAGGGCCACATAGGCCTCGGTAAGAGCGTGGAGGGCAGCGCCCTTGGCGACCCTGCCCTGCTCGGTCGGATGGTCGGGAAGCATTTCGATTGCGTCCTCGAAGTCCTTGATGCAGAACAGGTAGGTATCAGCGCGGCTGGCACGGGTGAAGTCCAGCTTCAGCTGCTCGTAATACTTATCCACGATGGGCTGTCCGCCCCATCCTTCGCAGAGAAGGAGGAAGCCGTAGCCCCTGAAAAAGAGGAGTTCGCCGTGGTACTGCATCCTGAGTTCCTCGTTCATGGTTGGTTCTTCGATGCCCTGAAGGCCGAAGTTCGCGATACCTATCATGTTCCAGATCCTGCGGAACTCCCGGTACGGGCCGGCGCTCATGGTCGGAGACCATACGTTGAAGTTCGAGGATTCGTCCGAAGTGACGGAGGTCACAGCGAGGTCAACGACGTCGTTCGGCCTCTGGAGTTCGGGATCCTGGTCGTAAATCCTGATGCAAACGAGTTTGTAGCAATCGGTAAGGATAGCCCGGATCTGGTTACCGGTCCCGTAGGCGGCATCGGTGGTGTAGAAGGTCCTCGGGTGTTCTTCAAGGAACTCCTCATCGCTGTCGCAGGATGTCAACGCGCCGAAGCCTAAAGCGGAGATAGCCAGGAATGAAATATATCTGAAAAGTTTCATGATTCCTTGGATTTAGAAAGTGAGGTTAATACCGAAAGAATAGGACCTTTCTGTCGGGTGTCCGAACAGGCCGGTATCGAACGGTTCGCTCCGGGTCTGCTGCTTCTCGGGGTCGCCGCCTTCCCAGTTGGTGAGGGTCAGGAGGTTGTGGCAAGAGAAGTAAAGCTTGAGCGCGGAGATGTTGAGCTTCGACAGGAGCGCGGGGTTCAGCTTGTAGGAGAGGGAAAGGTCCTGCAGACGGACGAATGCCCAACTCTGGATGGGGATGTAGTCGGCGTTGGAATAGGCGGCACGGGGATAAGTGGTGCTCGGGTGATCGAGGCTCCACCAGTCGTGGTCGAGAACGTTGCCTCCGCCTGTATCGACGTCGTTGCAGAGGTATGCCCACCTGTTACGGAACTGGGCATAGCCGTTGCCGCCGCCGATTCCGGTGAAGAGGACGTAAAACTCGAAGTTCTTCCAGGTTAAGTCGTTGGCGAAGCTCCAGGAGAAGCCGGGCTTCATGTTACCGAGGATCTTGCGGTCGTCGGCGGTAATCTTGTTGTCTTCGCTGCCGTCGGCATTCTCAAACACGACGTCACCGGGCTGGCCGCCGTTCGCTGCCACATAGTCGAGGTACTCGTCGGCCACGGTCGGACGACCCATGTCGTCGAGGATCGGTTTTCCATTGGCGTCATAAGCCGCCTGGATGATTCCGATGGGGTTGTAGCCGTAAATCGTGCTGAGGGGCTCGTCCATGATCTTCACATCGTGCCAACGATAGCGGGAGAGGTCGTCGTGGCCGTCGCCATAGAGCTCGACGAGCTTGTTGCGGTTCATGTAGAAACCGATCCTCGAAGTCCAGCTGAAATCTCTCGTGCGGATATTCTCAGTGGTAAGGTTGAGCTCGAGACCCCAGTTGTCAATCTGGCCCATCGTGTCGTACATATTCTCAACGCCGTTGACGATGACCGGGATGGCACGCTCGAAAATCTGGCCATAGGTCTGGGAAAAGTAGCCATCGAAGTCGATGTGGATCCGCTCGTTCAGCAGGCCGATCTCGGCACCGTAGTTCAGGGACTCGGTGGTCTCCCAAGCGAGGTTGCCGTTACCCACGTCGGAACTCTGGGGGTTGATTGCCCAGCTCGGCTCGCGGATACCGTAGGGACCGAAGTTGTACCAGTCGATAGCCGAAGACATACGGGACATAGTCTGGTAGGGTTCGAGGCCCTGGTTACCGTTGCGGCCCCAGGAGACCTTGAGTTTCAGGAAGTCGATATAGTCCTTGACCCCTGCCATGAAAGGCTCGTTGGAGACTGTCCAGGCAGCACCGAAGGCGGGGAAGATGCCCCACTTGTGGGCGGCGCCGAAGACGGAGGAACCGTCGCGGCGCACTGAGGCGCTGAGGTGGTATTTGTCCCTGAAGGCATAATTGAGACGGGCGAGGTAACCGATGTCGCTGTGCCTGATGTAGTTGATGTCTTTGTTGCGATCATTGAAGCTGACGAGGTCGGCTTGGGTAAGGCCCCAGGCGCCGAGAAGGGTGTTGCCGAGTCCGGTGAAGCCCTTTCCGGTGATCTTCGTGTAGGAAGACTCGGTGCAGTCCCTGGTATAGACGAGGGTTGCGTCGAAATAGTGGTCACCGAAGGTGCGGTTATAGTTCAGGATATTGTCCCATACCCAGCTCGTGGCGCGAGTATTGGAACGGTAACCGTAGGCCTCGTTGAGATAGCCGGTCTGATTCTCGGGCATGTACCTGTCTTCGGGATCTACGCCGCCGCCGAAGTCGACGTTGGGAACGAAGTTGCCCTCGTGGACGAAGTAGTTCCTGAAGGCATTCCTGATGCGGTAGTTGCCGTTCATCCTGAAGCTAAGGCCCTCGACCCAGGGGATGCGGACGAGGACGTGGCCGTCCATGGAGGTGGAATTCTCCTTGTCCTCATCGTCGATGGTACCACCCATCGCGGTCCACAGGGGGTTGGTGATCTGGGATCCGGTAGGATACTTCTCAGGCATCCCGTTCGGACGGGAATAGCGGCCCCACGGGCTGCCGAGGATGACGTTGGTGTAGTCCCCGGTTCCGGGACCGGACCAGTCGCTGTTGGAGTAGATCATCCTGCCTCCGACCTGGAGCCAGTCGGTGATGTCGGTCTCGACCTTCATATTGAGGTTGATGTTCTTCCAGTCGTCGCCCCTCATAAGGCCTTTCTGGTCCTTGTAGCCGGCAGAGAAGTAGTAGTTGACCTTGTCCTTGATACCGGATACGGAAGCATTGTAGTTCTGGAGGACACCGGTGCGGGGCGCATAGTCCTCAACGTTGGGCGGAGTCCCGTTGCGATAGTTCTCGGCCTCGAAATCCTTCATCGGCCAAGCCGTCAGCGGGTCTGCGTCTTCGGGAAGGTTCAGGATCGCGTTCCGCATACGGATGTACTTGTACGGATCCATAACCTTGGTCTTCACCGCGATGTCAGACAGGGAAATCGAAGAGTTGAAGTTGATCGTCGGCTTGGTTGAGGTGCCCCTCTTGGTGGTGATCATGATCACACCGTTAGCGGCCCTCGAACCGTAAGCGGCGAGGGAGGTCGCATCCTTCAGGATGCTGATGGACTGGATGTTCTCGGGAGCGATTTCGGCATCGCTGATGACGCCGTCAACCACGATGAGGGGCCAGCTGTTGCCGCCGAGGGACTTCTGGCCGCGGATGAGGATCGAGGAGGGACCCCTACCGGCCTCGCCGGTATCGGCGCTGATGTCGACGCCGGTCACAGTACCCTTTAGGGCGCTGAGGGGGTTGTTCCTCGGAATCTCGGACACAGGAGTGCCGGCCACGGAGACCGTCGAGACGGCACCTGTGAAATTCTTTCTCTTCACGGTACCATAACCGATGGTGACCGCCTCGTCGAGGAAGGTTGAAGATTCTTTGAGGATGATGTCTCCGGCATGCGATGCCGGGACCACGAGATCCTCGAAGCCGAGGCACGAGATGACGAGGTTCGCCCCTGCGGGAGCCTCGATGAAATAACGGCCGTTCGCGTCGGCCACGACTCCGTTCGTCGTCCCCTCTATAAGCACAAACGCTCCCGGGACAGGATCTCCTTTGGCGTCCAGTATGGAACCGGCCACCCTCCCCTTGGGAGCCTGGTCGACCTTGTACAGGGATATCTGCTTGTCCACAATCCGGTAGCCGATACCCTTTCCGGCAAGAGCCTTGCTCAGGGTGGCTGCCACGGTCGCATTCTGCACGTCGACCGATGTCCGCTGGGAGACGTCCACGAGAGTGGCGCTGTAGGCGAACTGATAATCAGTCTGCCTCTCAATCTCTTCCAGAACCGTGGAAATCTTGACGTCAGAATACCTCATTGTGACATTCTGCGCAATGGCCAGACAGCACGAAAGCGCCGCCAGCATACTCAAGAATGCCTTCCTAGATACACTTTTCATGATTTGGTTAACAGTTGATATTATTGGTTATATGGAATAAACAAAAACATTCCTCTATAATTATTAATCGCAAGAATACCATTTTACCCTAATGATTTTTCAAAAAAAGAGCATGTTTGATGAACGTCCTTGACAGAACGGTTAAAAACCCTATATTTGCAGTCACTAACAACTGAACGACGGCGCTTCTCCAGATCAATATATGGATAAGGACGGAATGAAGGAAATAGCCGAGGCCATCAAAGCCGGATCGCGGGAAGTTTTCGAGACTTTCTACCGGGTCGAGTATCTGAATCTCGAGCATTTCGTGAAGGGCTTTGTGGGCAACGACCCCTATTGCGAAGACATCATCCAGGATAGCTTCATGGCCCTCTGGGACTCC
>JAEEGK010013210.1_pt1 | contig 18642 bp, 14 predicted proteins | sample 8958771 | NCBI WGS metagenome assembly JAEEGK01 (sample SAMN16246547, study PRJNA631951) | gut metagenome | biome: gut microbiome; feature: rumen; material: SC-attached | host: Bos | place: Iran: Karaj | collected 2018-10
CTACAGCTGAACTTGCCCGGAGTGGGCGCCGGTAGCATTCGTGAGTCCGTGGCTTACTTCGGAGCCTTCTGGCCGTTCGCGCCGGAACAGGCTTGGCGTTTTGTGACCTACATGTTCGTGCATGTGGACTTTTGGCATTTCCTGTTCAACATGCTGATGCTCTGGATGTTCGGTAGCGAAGTGGCCGACATGATGGGAACCAAGCATTTTACGGGAATGTATTTCTTCTGCGGAATTTTTGCGGCAGTGTTCAGTCTGGTCATGTACTGGATTGGCATGACGAATGCCCCGATTATTGGGGCGTCGGGTGCGCTGATGGGAATCTTTGTGGCGTACTACAAGTTTTTCCCGAACCGCATGCTTTTGATGTTTTTCTTCTTCCCGATGCGTATCAAGTATGCCATGTGGTTCATGGTCTTGGTCGATGTGTTCATGGCGCATTCGAGCGATGGCGTGGCGCACTTTGCCCACTTGGGCGGTGTCGTAGGCGGATTCCTTTACATGCATTTTTATGAACGCGGTTTCGGGAGCCTTGGCAAGTCTTTCGCAAAATTCCGTGGCCCGAAGTTCACGGTGCATCCGGGTGGCCGTCAAGAAAGCGAATCTCGTACCGATTCGAACGCCGAACCGGATGATGCTATTGAAGGCGAAGTTTTTTATATGGACGAAAACAAGCGGATGGATGAAATCCTCAAGAAAGTCAATCGCGAGGGAATCAATTCGCTGAACGAAACTGAACGTCAATTTTTACTTAAGGCGAGCGAAAAGTTGCGCCGCCGCAGAGGAGGCTTCTAATGAAGAAAGTGTTAGGAATGGGCGCTGCCCTGGTAGATATTCTTGCTAATGTTGACGATGCTTGGATCGCAGCGCAGGGTGTGCAGAAGGGCGGCATGAACATGGTGGATTGGCCGCAGATGGAAAAGTTCCTGGGCGCCCTCGAAAATCCGCTGCGCGTTCCGGGTGGCTCTACTTGCAATACCATGGTCGGTCTTTCTCGCCTGGGCGGCAAGGCCGCCTTTATCTCGAAGATTGGTGACGACGAACTCGGTAACATTTTCAAGAAGCATCTGGAAAATAACGGTGTGGAATCGAAGCTTGGCTTGAGCGATGCCGCTACCGGTTGCGTTTTCTCGGCGGTGACGCCCGATGCACAGCGTTCCATGTGGACTTACTTGGGCGCCTCTGATTTCCTCGCCAGCGATGACTTTGTGCCGGCCCTTTACGATGGCGTAGGCCTGCTGTATGCCGAAGGCTACCGTGCCTTCAATGCCGACTGTTTCAAGAAGTCCTTTACGCTTGCCCGTAGCCTGGGTGTAGAAACCGCTCTCGATTTTAGCAGCTTTGGCGTGGTCGAAGCATGCCGCAAGCTGTTCGATGAACTGTTTGCTGAAAAAATGATTGACATCATCATTGCAAACGAAGATGAAGCTTATGCTTATGCAGGCGTCAAGGAAGAAGCTGCTCTGGATGTGCTTGCCAAAAAGGCCAAGGTTGCCGTGGTGAAAATCGGTAAGCGTGGCGCCCTGATTGCCAAGGATGGCAAGGTGGTGCATGTGCAGGCTGGCCCCGCGAAGGCTATCGATACCACCGGTGCTGGCGACTTGTGGGCATCGGGATTCCTGTACGGCTACATGAATGGCTGGGATATGGAAAAGTCGGGCAATCTCGGCAGCGTCGTTTCTAACGAAGTGGTGCAGGTGATGGGTGCCCAGATTCCGGAAGACGGCTGGAAGCGTATTTTGGCTGCTCGCGGCTAGAAAAATTCCTTTTTTTGATAATGAAACAGGCTAAGAGAAATCTTTTAGCCTGTTTTTGTTTTTTCTTTTTGCATGTTTGTAAAGAAAAACTTATATTTAAAAATAAGTGGAGGTTTAACGTGATGAAACGATTTTTTTGCCTAATCATGGTTGCAATGGCGTTCTCTTTTGCCCAAGAAGAGACGGAAACCTACATTCGCAATATCTGCGATACGCTTCCGCATTCGGCAACGCCGAAAGTTGAACTGCGCATGGCTTATGTCGAAGAAACGCAGTGGTTTGGTTCGAAGGACCTTAAAAAGAAGGATTCTTCGTCCGTTAAGCGTCACGAGGACTATAAATCGGTCAAGCCTTTTAGAAATAAAGTCGAGCTTTTTTTGCCCGTTTCGATAACGGCGGAATGTAAGGAAACAGAGTACAATCTGTACCAGTATGTGGAATGGGGTGAGTCGAATGCGACCTGGGCTTGGACCTTGAATGAGGATAATGACGACTATGCGACGCAGATCATGGACATCAATATGGTTCAGTTCTCTGGTTACGATCCATCGAATTCGTACAATATTTTGGCGATGAGGAAGGGGTCGCTTCCAGAAGATAATGCTTATAAGTCTGGCGAACTTTTGGTGTCCAAGACTTTCGAACTCCAATTTGATTGGTGGTACACGATTGCGGCTTATAAGGCTGAAATACCCTTTGTGGATGATCAAGGCAAGCAGAATGTGAAGATTGCTTGGCAAATGAGTTATTCTAATGCAATGGATTCTGCCTCGTCTGTGAATAATGCTGTCACGAATCTCGATGTCCCCGAATCCGTATCGAAGGTTCAGTACCAGCTGTTCCATGTCGTCTTGGCAGATCCGAATAAGAATACGGTTGCCTCGTCTTCGTCTGAGGCGTCCTCTTCGAGCGAAGCCGAATCGTCTAGCAGCGTGGCGTCTTGCTCGTCTGTGGAACAATCGAGTTCTTCTGAAGGAACGACTGCTCTTGGCCGCTTGGTGAATTCGCCGCGTGCATTCAAGGCGCGCGAGATCCGTAGACTTGACGGTACCCGAATCAAGTCTGGTGATGCTCTGGTGCCTGGCGTGTATTACGTGAAGGGCGCGGACGGCCGCTGGAAAAAGCAAGTCGAATTGCCGTAAGATATTTATCACCTAAAAATCTTTTACAGCGAGTCCCCGGCTATTTTTGCCGGGGACTCGCCTTTTTTTGTATATTTGCAGTATGATGCGTTTGATTAGAATTCTTGCGATTTCTCTTGCATTTTGCGGTTCGATGGCCTTGGCCGAAGAACCCGTTGCCGCAACATCGGCGTCGACTACAGAAACCGAATTGAAACAGGAACTTGCTGTGCGTGACAGCGTCATGCAAGTGCAGGGCGATGCCTGTACGCTCGAAAAAGATTCCTTGCGTTCTGTGATTGAAACGGAAAAGGCAAAAAGCGATAATTGGGAAAAAAGTTACAATACCGTCAAGAAGGACAACGAAACTTGCGCTCAAATGCTTGTCACCTCGATTGGCATGAATGAAAAGAAGCAAGAAAAGGAGCAGGAAGATCGTAGGTCCGCTGCCATGGCGGCTTCGTCTTCGTTCTTGGGCGGTGTCGGTATCGGCCTATTGATTATGTGGCTGATCATGAAATAATTGGATTTGTGTTGAGGAGTGAATGAATAAGATTCTTTTGAGTGCAAGCCTGCTTTTGTGCGCAGGCTTTTGTTTTGCGAAAAATGCAGTGCCCGCCGGACCGTTCCAGTGGGGGCATACACTCGCTCCGCTGACGACGATTAAGATGTCTACGGCAGAAATATCGGCATATATGCCTGCCAAGAAAAAATTATTCGTCGTGGGTGATGCAAACATTGTCGAAGTGGTGGATTTAAGTAATCCAGGCGTTGCCAAAAAAGTTTCTGAAACATCAATTCTAGGTAATGCCTCTAGTGTGACCGTCCATGGAGACTTGGTCGCCGTCAGCATGCTTGAAATTGAAGAATGGCGCGATGGCCAGGTGCAGGTGATGCGTTACACGGATAGCCTCGAAGTGCTTGGAGTGTACAAGGTCTGTAGCCAGCCGGACATGATCAAGTTTACGCCTGATGGCAAGAATCTGCTGGTGGCATGCGAAGGTTCTCCGAGCAAGGATTTTGCGGTAGACCCCGAAGGCGGAATCGCATTCCTGTCGGTGCCCAAGGCCGATGCGGAATCGTGGAAGAATGCGGAACTCACGGTGGCTGGATTTGACAAGCTTGATACGAATGCGCTCAAAAAAGCCGGTGTGCGTTCTCCCGGAAACCAGGGCTTTTTGAGGTCGCTGGAACCGGAATACATTACGGTGTCTGATGATTCCAAGCTGGCATGGGTGAGCCTGCAAGAAAATAACGCCCTCGCTATTATTGATGTGCCGGCAAAGAAAATCAAGAAGGTGTTCCCGCTGGGCTTTGTGGACCATTCCAGGAACGGTTTTGCTCTTGATGCCGTGAGCGATGGAAAAATTGACATCAAGAATTATTATCCGCTGCGTGGGTTGCGTCAACCCGATGGCATCGCCTCTTTTATGGCGGGCGATAGGCATTTTGTATTGACGGCGAATGAAGGCGCTCCTATGAATGATTACAGTGCCTGGACTGATGCCGTGAAATTGCCTACGCTTGTAGAACTGGGCGTTTTAGACGAAGGTGTGTTTACGGAAGCAATGACGACGCAGCTGAAGGATTTGACAGTCAGTTCGCTGGAACGTTGCAATGAGGGTAAGTACCGCACCAATAATGGCAAGTGCCCTTACGCCTATACATTCGGCTCCCGTTCCATAAGCGTTGTCGATGGTGAAACCGGTAAAGTGATTTGGGATTCTGGCGAAATGTTTGAACGTGTGCTGGCCAAAATCGCTCCGGAATACTTTAACTGGAATTCCAAGAAAGGCAAGGCGAAAATGGACAAGCGCAGCGGTGACAAGGGTTGCGAACCCGAAAATGTGACCGTGGGCGAGGTGGGAAACCGCCGCTATGCCTTTGTCGGTCTGGAACGCGCCAGTGGCATTGCTGTTTTTGATATTACTGAACCGTTGGCGCCGAAGATGGTGGACTACTACTTGGATCCGCTGGATCGCGGGCCCGAGGGGGTGCTGTTCATTCCTGCCGATATGAGCCCCATGGCCGGCCAGGCCTTGCTCGTTGTCGGCTATGAATACAGCAAGACCCTGACGATTTATACTATCAAATAACCGATTCGGGCCACGGGTGCTTGGGGTAGCGGCCACGCAACTCCTTGCGCACTTCGGCGTAGGTGTTCTGCCAGAAGCCAGTCAAGTCCCATGTCTTTTGAATCGTGCGGAAGTTCGGTGCCAGAATGTCGTACCGGACTTTTAATTTTCCGTCGGCAATCTTATGTTCGCCGCGGAGCTGCATCAAGTCTTCGATGCGGGCCGAGATTTCTACCAGAACGCCTTCGATGCTTTGCACGGATTTTCCGTCATCGGTGACGGCGACTTCTTGGTAGCTGTAACGGGCGCGCTTGCCGTTCGGAAGCATGTAATGGTCGGGGAATGTCTTGCCGAGCCATTGTAGCATGGACTTGCCGAAATAATCTTCGACGATACTGCGGTAACGGTCTTCGTTAATGTCGCGGAGCAGGAACTTGCCATTTGCGAATTCGTCGAAGATAAGTTCCATGTCTTCTTCGTTGAATTCGGGGAGGCCGTATTCCGGATAAAGTTTGGCGGCAAGGCGCATCTTGATCAGTTGCGTCTGAACGGTTTCGGTCAGGAATTTGCCGCTCCAGTTTTCTTTTTCAATTTTTTCGCGCCAGGCATCGACGGTAAGCTTTTTCAGTTCTTCGAGAACTTTAGGCGAAGCCTCTTGCGTGAGAATTTCTTTGCGGGAAAGTTCGGTGACAGAGTCGTCGGCGTTTTCGGATTCGCTGATTTCGACGCCGATGAATCGTTCTTGGCCGCTGCGCCACAGGAGCTCGTAGCGGGTCTTGGCATTGCTGCCGCCGAGCATGTCTTGCGAGATGGGAGCGTACAGGTTTACCTTGAGTTCGGACTTGGTGGTGCCGGTGCGGAGCATGCTGAGGGCGAGAATCGCGTAAGGCGGTTCCGCAACCTGTAGGCGAATCACATTCTGGTTGGCGAGCTTGTAGGCGTTACTGCTCGGAGTCGCGAGCCTGTCCGGGAACGCCTTGAGGAGGCTGCGGATGGTGAGAGATGTGTCATTCTGAGCGAAGTTCACTGAGCTTGCCGAAGTGAACGAAGTCGAAGGATCTCGTGCAAATCCATCTTTGAAATGTTCTGGTTTCCCTTCCTCGCGTTGCTTGGTCGAGAATGACTGCTTTGTGAAATTATCCCTATAATCCCGTAGTTGCCGAAGCGTGAAAGAAACTTCTCGCGGAATGTCCCTGTTCTTGGACAAAGTATCGCTTGCGAGTGTGAGGATGTCGTAGGCGACTTTGGCCTTCTGCAAGAATTCGGTGCCGGAGTGAATCCAGGCGAGCGCGGCGAGGAGCAAGTCGGGCAAGTCCTCTTTGCTTTGTGCCGATGCGAGGAGCAGCGCGAGCGGAATGCTTGAAATGGGCGTGCGGATTGCCTTGAGACCGAGTTCGGTGATGGCTCCGTCCTGGAGCATTCCGAATTTTTCGAGGAGCGCGGTTGCCGTCTTTTCGCGAACTTCTGGAATTGCGGTCGGAAGCGTCATCCCGGACTCGATCCGGGATCTGCTTTCCCCGTCGAGAGCCTCTAACGCCGCTTTCTGCAGCAGCAGTTCCGAGGGCTCGATTTGCTGTACCTCGGGGACGATTCCTTGGGGCATACGCTTTTCGGATTCTTCACTCCAGAGGCGTATGGCACAACCATTCTGCGTACGACCGCTACGGCCGCTGCGCTGAATGGCATTTTGCATAGAAATGGGGAGCGTGCGCAGTACGTTAACTTTTTCACTGTCGTCGTACAAACTCACGCGCTCGATGCCGCTGTCCACGACGCCTGTCACGTTAGGCACGGTGATAGATGTTTCGGCGATGTTCGTCGTGAAAATTACGCGCGGGCGTTCGGTGACTTCGAAGATGCGGTCTTGCGTTTCGCGGTCCTGGCCACCGTAGAGTTCCAGGAATTCGGCGCAGTTTTCGCCGAGGGCTTCGGAGGCGGCGGTGTGGCAGCGGGCGATTTCGGCTTTGCCCGGCAGGAATACCAGCGTGGTCTGCCAGATGTTGTTGCGGTACAGTGTGCGGAGCGCCCGCACCACTTCGGCGTCAAGTCCAACGCCCGAAACAAGTGATGTCCCCGTGGCCGGAGTCTGGTTGATAATCTGGACGGGGTAGAGCGGATGGCCGAGGCTCAGACACTTGACGCCGAGAACCGTTTCGAGTTCGGAACGGTTCAACGCCGCCGACATCACCGCAATCCTAGGCTGTTCGGCTCCCCTAAAAAACGCAAACAGCAAGTCCATGTCTGCTTTGCGTTCGTGGTATTCGTCGAACACAATCCAGTCGGCATCAAGCTTGCCGTGTAGCAACTCTTGCAGAAAGTTACCGTAGGTTTGGAATAGAATGCGCGTATCTGCGCTCTTGCAACTGTCTTGCCTGAACTGGTAACCGACGGTCTTGCCGCAGCTCTCTCCGTGGAGCTTTGCCGAGAACTGCGCCAGCGCGAGTGCTGCAATGCGGCGGGGCTGCAATACGACCACGCGGCCCTTGCAGTGCTTGCTTAAAAAGTAGGGGATGAATAGCGACTTGCCCGAGCCGGTCGGCGCTTCAATCAATAAATTGCGAGAAGCCGCTATCGCGGCTTCCAGTTTGCCTTCTTCCTCGGCGAGTGCTAAATCTTTGTAAGTCACTAAAGTCTATTGATTAAAGATCAATAACTAGCGAGGGAATCTCAGCTTTTCGCCGGTAGCAACATCGTTGTACGGCTTCTTGCCTTCGCGGAACTTCTGGTTGATGACCAGGTTGTCGATACGGCGACGGAGACCCTGTTCGGTCTTGCAGAAGAAGTAGGCCACCTTGTTAGTGCCCGGCACCAGGAACATGGCCAGCTTGTACTTCTGGGACACGGCGCGGCGGAAGAACTTCAGGTCTTCTTTCTTGGGAACGACGAGATGGGAACCTTCCTTGACTTCGCAAATCATGTCGGCGTCGGCAAGCAGGGCGTGAGACTTCTGCTTGAGGGCGGCAAAGTTGGGCTCGGTATTCTTCTTGATGGTTTCAAGGCTGAATGCGCCACCGCCTTCTTTAAGTGCCTTGCGGACACCACGGAATGCAAACACGCCCATCACGATGACAAACAAGGCTACAAGGTACGGCCAATAGCTGGCGAGAAAATCTAACATAAAAACCTCTTTTCTTTACGAAAGAAAATATAGAAAAATAAATGATTTATGCGGGAGGGGACCCGGCTCGGAGTGGACGCCTACGGCGTCAGCGGCTTCACTCGGTCATGTGAGTCTGCTGGCAGCCTCCCGCGACACTCGTTTTGCTCGCTACTGCGAAGGAACTTCCTTGGCCGACGCTTTTTTAAGGAGGCAAGCTTTTCTATATTCGTATTTGTGTTAGGTTTTTTGAAACGATGTCTTTTTACATGTGCTGTAACGGCGTTTTTTTCGGGCGCGGCCTTTGCTGATGTTGCGGGTTGTCCTGAAGGCACGGTCATTTCGTCGATTTCGTACGAAGGCTTGGAACATACCAAGAAACGCGTGGTGGAACGCGAGCTTTTGAACAAGGCGGGGGAGCCGTTCTCTGCCGAAAAGTTCGAGGCCGAAAAGCGCCGCCTGGAAGGTCTCGACCTGTTTACCGAAATAGAGGCGTCCTGTGATGGCTCGGCCCTTAAGTACCGTTTAAAGGAAATCTTCCGCTGGATTCCCGCACCGGCGAGCAAGACGACGGAACGCGATGGCCTGATGCTAGGGGTGGCTCTTGCTAACTTGAATATTTTGGGTGAAGACATTCGCGCCGAAGTTCAGTACCGCACGTCGACGAAGCATTTCCTCGATAACAACGAGTATGCCTTCTACGCAAGTTCGCCGTACCTGTTAACCCTGCCACTGGGCTGGAATTTCGAGTTTTCTCATACGGATAGCTATGACGATATTCGTGACTATCACGATAATAGCTGGCTTTGGGATTTGGACTTGGATTACAAATTCTTGCCGCACATGTCGATTCTTTCGACGGTGGTTGGCAGGAATTTGAAAAACGCGGCCTTCTTGCCGGAATTCGGTGCCGGGTTTGCTTTTGATTACCGCGACAGCAAGATCGATTCTCGCAAGGGAATTTATTATGAATACATGATGACTCATGTGGGCGCCGGAGACAATCAGGATTCTGATTGCGATGTGTCCGGCGGCGAAAGTTGCAAGGGAATGGGTGGCGAAAACTATTGGGAACTCTTGAACGATGCCCGCGCCTACTATACCGTAAGCCGTTTTGTAACGGGCGCGACGGCGCTTGTGCGTTACCGCCCGGGCGATGTCAAGTTTTACGATTATTATTCTCATGGTGGTGTGAATTCTTATCGCGGTCGTTATGGTGATTCCAAGCGCCTGGGCGTACACGAAGCTTTGCTGAATTTAGAAGAACGCTTTATTCTTTTGGACCGTCAGCCGGCGAGTATCGCGGGCGTGAATTTCTTCTACGGCCTCCAGCTGGTGGCAGGCTTTGACGGAAGCCTCATCTGGAATTCTGGTCGCCCCGGTTGGGATAATTACGAAGGAGCTGTCTATGGCGGCGCCCATCTTGTGGTTCCTGCGATAGACCGGATTCGTTTTGAAGTGGGTTATAGCCCTGACAGGGGAGAACCCAAGTATTTCTTCGGGATTATTGAAAAGGTCTCCACATCTCGCTGGCGTGGTAGATAACCGATTCCGACGCAAATAAAGTAAACTGCCCTTTACAAATCTTGGATAAATACTAAATTAGGACCTATATTTATAATAAAAAGATAAGATGGGCTCAAAGTGGGCCTTTTGGAGTATAAATGGCAATTAATTATCTGGATCTTCCGATTGGTCGAAAGTACCCGTATGAAGTAGATTGTGTCGTCGAAATCGGCAAGGACACCAACCTCAAGTATGAATATGACGAACGCCTGCACGTGTTCCGCTTGGACCGCTGCTTGCTCAGCTCCATGAGCTATCCTTGTACTTACGGCTTTATCCCGAGCACCAAGGCTGACGATGGTGACGCTATCGATATGTTGATTTACAGCCCCGCCTCCATGATGACGGGTACGGTTTGCACCTGCCGCGTGATTGGCGCCCTGGACATGACCGACGGTGGCCGTAAGGATTATAAGGTGCTTGGCGTGCCGGTGTTCAACCCGCGCCCCATCAGGGACATCACCGACGTGGACCAGATGTTCCTCCGCATTACCCGCAACTTCTTCCAGAACTACAAGGAACTCGAAGGCAAGGATGTGCAGATTGGCGAATGGCAGAATGCCGAGTTTGCCCGCGAAAAGGTGATTGCAGCGCACAAGGCCTACTTCCAGATGCAGGTGCAGGTCCCTGAAACTTGCTACCAGGAACCGGAAAGCCTCGACCACTTGCCGCCTGAAGAATTGATTTAAAAAAAAACGCCGCTTTTTAGCGGCGCTTTTCAGTTAAAAGCATCTTACTTTCACCGGCAGTGCGTCGGTGATTTTTGTTTTGACGCGTTCCAGGAATTCCTTGGGCAGGGGTTCTACGCCCTTAAGCAGGGTATCGCGGATTACCGTGTACAGCTGGACTTCGACAAGGTGGTCCGGATTTGCGGAATGGATGGCGGCCAGGTTTTCGATGTAATGATCGATTTCCTGTTCACTGGGGATTTCGCCTTGCAAGTCACAGACCATGGTCTGGATGCAGAGCGGATAAAGCTTGATCGCTTTAGTTAGGTTGTCTATAATCTTGGTCAGGTGCAGGGGAGAACGGTTCATCTTTTTGAACCATTCTTCGGTGCCGGCGTCGAGCTTTGCCCATATTTCGCCGTCGCTTTCTAGCAATTGCGAAAGTCCCTGCTGTACGGCGGGCGCTTCGATATGGCTAGCGTTTGTGATAAGGCGCAGCTTGAATGCGCCTAGTTTCGGCGTGTATTCCTTTTGAATCTCGCGCATGCGGCGGCATACTTCGGGAAATTCCTTGACAATGGTGGATTCCCCGTCGCCCGAAAGGCAAATGTCTTTCAGGAGCTTGTTCTGCTCGGGAACGTTTTCGAATGCCTTGCATTTGGCAAATTCGCCGGATGCATAAAAGTCGAGAAAATTGCGCAGTTCGCGTTCCACGGCATCGATGTCGACGGGAATGCGCTTGTGGCCTTCTTGCGGGCCGCTCTGGCAGTAGGCACAGGAAAAGGAACAATGATGGTCCGGGTTCAAGTTTACGCCGAGAGAAAGACCGCCTGCACGGCGGCTTATCACCGGGTACACCCAGGTGTTGTTTTCCCATTCGCGGGGGTGGCTGCTCCACGCAGCAATCAATGCTTTTTCCTGTTCATTCATGCCGCCAAATATAGTAATCTGCGTTATAGTCTAGAACTATAGTTGGTTGCAGGTTCAAAAGGGTGAATTATTTATGGGTTCTCTCGTCTCCTCATAGAGGATAACTCAACTAAGGAGCTATAAAGTTCCAAGTTTCGTTTATTTCGTCTCTCGTCTCTCGTCTAAAAAACTACATTTCCTACATGCAATTTGTATTAAAGTCCGCTCTGATTTCGCTTGTGCTTGTCGGGATTGCTGTTGCCGACGGTATCAAGCCCGAAGCTTTAGCTAAAGATGGTGCTGTCACGCGTGACCGTCACCTTACCGAGATTCGCGACATTATGCGCGGCGGTCGCGGCGGCTATATCGATTTCGGCTTTTATTATACCCCGAGCCGTGAGCAGTTGCCTCTCGAAAGTCAGTATGGCGAACACAATGGCTTTGCTTTCAATCATCATTTTGCGGCCTTTGGTGCGGGCGAAGTCGCTAAGGGTAAGCTCATGGGTGCGCTCCTTTGGTTCGATCGTTCCGGTTGGGATGGCGAAGACTTCTTCTTTTTCCCGCAGTACAACGATTTCGGTCTCCAGCGTTCCGTTGTGACATGGGGCTTGACCATGACCGACGCTCGTATGAATTGGACTCTTGCGGCCGGTATGCAGCACCAGAATTTGGAACACAGCGGCAAGCTTTATCCGCATGAAAGTGATTCTCTGGCCTACAGCTGGGCTCACTTGCGCTTTAGCAAGCTGAGTGCGCAGGCTAATTTCTACCGCACCGACTGGCGCCTGTTCCGTTTCTCGCTTGACTTGGAAAGCCGTGCCGTTTACGGTGGGAAAAAGTCGGGCCTGCTGACTTATTTGCCGAACGTTTCCCTCGCCTTGTACAATGAGGACGATGAAAAAGATGTCGATTCCATGCGAGTGACATGGGAACAGAATCTCTTTAACCAGCAGCTTTATGCCGAAGTCGCGATTGACTTGAACGACACCTGGTTCCATAGCGCGGCCCTCAAGTTTTACCCGGATCCTTCTCGCATGATTGGCTTTGAAGCGACCTGCTTGAATCGTGTCAGAAAGAAACAGCTTTCCGACGACTTGGTTGAAGAAGAAAGCGACTTTTTGTGGGGTGGTGCAATCGACTTGCTGTTTGCCCGCTTTGCCTACAATGCCGCTTACGATTACGACAACTTCTTTGGCGCGAAGGGCACGTTCCTCGTAGAATTCAAGTTCAACCTCGCTACCATTGATGGCTGGTTGTTCAACCGCGGTGCCGCACGTAGCGCTCCGATGGAAACCGATATCGTCAAGCAGTACGACAAGAAATCGAAACCGAGCGAAATTACGCCGATGGGTACGAACGGTGGCGCTCCCAAGACCATCGAGGCCAAGGGAATCCGTTATGAAAAGGCTGCACCTGCTGCCAGTACCGAAGGAGGTAACTAATGAAAGCGACAATGAAAAAAGTATCCGTGCTTGCGGGAATGCTTTCTTGCTGTGCCGTACTTTCGGGCTGCCTTACGCACTGGTTTGTCGATTCGACGACTCGACTTCAAATCGAAAACAGGTCTAGCAAGACGGTGGTAGAAATCGATATTCTTGCTGAAGATGGTACGGGTTACAAGGTATGGATTCAGGATACGATTCGTACCGGCGAAAAGAGCCGCGTGTACGAAGAAGATTGGGTCGGCACCTTCAACATGCGTATTCGTACGTTCGGTTCTGATTACGAGATCGATAATTTAAAACTTGAGGGTGGCAGCGAATACATGGTGCTTTCGGATAGCGCCAACGGTTCACTGCATTACGAGTTTAAGTAATTCTTGCTAGGCGACTTTCGCTTCGCAGACTTTTTCGAATTCGTTTACGGTCATGGGCTTCGCAAAGAAGTAGCCTTGGAACAGGTTGCAGCCCATCTGGCTCAGCATATTGTACTGGTCCTCGGTTTCCACGCCTTCGGTAAGGGAAGAAAGTCCGAGATCGCCCGAAAGCTTTAGAACATTGCGCAGAATAATTTCGGCCTTTTGGCTGTTCTTGGAACTGCTGAGGAACTTCATGTCGATTTTCAGAACATCCAGTGGCATATCCTTCAGCTGGTTCAGCGAGGAATAGCCGCTTCCGAAGTCGTCCATTTCGACGATAAATCCTGATTCGCGGAAACGGTTCAAGATGGCCATGCGGTTTTCGACTTCGGTCATCATCACCGTTTCGGTGATTTCGATGCGTAAACGGGAGGGGTCAATCTTGAATTCTTCAATCAGGGAACTGATTTCGGCGAAGACATCCATGAACAAGAAGTCCTTCGGCGAAATATTGATGGAAATGAACAGGTTCGATTTTTCGGCGGTCCATGTCGAAAGGATTTCGCAGGCGCTGCGCCATATATACTTGTCCAAGTCTGCAATCATGCCGTTTCTTTCGAAGGTGGGGATGAATGTCTCGGGCTGCAGGAAACCTTCCTTGGGGTGGTCCCAGCGAATGAGTGCCTCTGCCCCGATGATTTTGCCGTCGCTATCCACAATGGGCTGCAAATAGGGCTGTACCTGTTTTTCTTCGATGGCTTTTTCGATCTGGGCCGAAATCATCTGGTCCCACATCACCTGGTCGCGCATTTTGTCGTCGTAAAAGGCTATGTGCTTGTTGTATTCGTTCTTGACAGAGGTCAATGCCAGCTGGGCACGGTCGAACATAATCGAGACCCTGATGTCGGGTTCGGTAATCTTGTAAATGCCCATGTGCATCAAAATGCGGTGCTCGATGGATCCGTTAGAGATGACGTAGCGTGAAAAGCGGCGTTCCAATTGCTTCAGGTTCGCATCTCCTGCCGGGAGGCAGATGCCGAAATCGTCACCGCCGAGGCGTCCGTATACCCATTCCTTCGTCGAATTTTCTCGAAGCCAGGAGGCCACTTTCAGCAAGACGCTGTCGCCCATGTCGCTTCCGAAAATGTCGTTGACGATTTTGAAATCCTTGATATCGAAGTAGGCAACCCAATATTGCTTGTCTTTTTTCTGGGTGATGGTGTCCCTGATTTTTTGGAAAAGGATTTCTTTGGTGTATAAACCGGTCAATTTGTCATGGGTGACGTTATAGATTTCCTGCTGGCGTTTGATAACCTTTTCTTTGGCGATAGAAGCTTCTTTTTGGAGCTTGTCAATGCGTAAAATAGCTATGATAATTAAGGCTGCTGCCGTAAGGTCGAGCATTAAATAGTTTCCAACAAAAAGTTGTAAAACCAGTAGCGTAACAGCCAAGAAAAGAAACGCAAACGATAAAATCTTACTCATAGATGTTTTTTACTTTGTTCTATGAGAAGAATATAGACTAATAAAGTAAATTCGTTTGTTACAATTTTCTGTTCTAAAGATTATTTAATTTGTTTTTAATTCAATTGGAGCGCTTTTTGTCCAATTGCTGGGTGCCTAGAAGTTTTTCATAATCAGTAACAGACATGGGCTTTGCAAAGTAATAACCCTGGAACAAATTACAGCCCATTTCGCTCAATTTCTTGTACTGGTCTTCGGTCTCTACGCCTTCGGTAAGGGAGAAAAGTCCTAAGTCGTTGGAAAGCTTGAGTATATTGCGCAGAATGGTTTCTGCCTTGTTGTTGTCCTGGGCCTTGCTCAAGAACTTCATGTCGATTTTCAGGACGTCGAGCGGCATGTCCTTGAGCTGGTTTAGCGAAGAGTAACCGCTTCCGAAATCGTCCATTTCTACGATGAATCCGGAATCGCGGAACTTGCTCAAGATGGCCATACGGCTTTCGGCGTCGGTCATCATCACGGTTTCGGTGATTTCGATTCGTAGGCGCGCGGGGTCAATCCTAAATTCGTCTACCAGGTTCTTGATTTCTGCGTAGACATCCATGAAGTAGAAGTCCTTGGGCGAAATATTCACCGAAATAAAGAGCTTCGATTTTTCGTCAGTCCAAGAAGACAGAATCTCGCAGGCGCAGCGCCAAATGTACTTGTCCACGTCGGCGATCATGCCGTTCTTTTCGAATGTGGGAATAAACGTGAACGGAGGGAGGAATCCTTCAGTGGGGTGGAGCCAGCGAACCAAGGCTTCGGCCCCGATAATGGAACCATTGATGTCTACGATGGGCTGCAGGTAAGGGACAATGTGGCGCTGCTTGAGGGCTCCTTCGAGTTCTCCAGAAATTTTTTGGCCTCAAAGCACCTGGTCACGCATTTTGTCGTCGTATATGGCAATATGCGTGTTGTATTCGTTCTTGATACTTGTTTGGGCCAAGTGGGCACGGTCAAACATAATCGATACGTCGATGTTTGGGTCTGTCACATGATAAATACCCACATGCATCAAGATATGCTGGTCGATGGTGCCGTTGGAAATGACGAAATCGGTAAGCTTTTGCTCGACTCTAGGCAGACGGACGGAGTCTGTCTTGAAGCAGACGCCGAAGGCATCGCCGCCAATGCGTCCGTAGCTCCAGTCATCACGGGCGTTTTCCCTGAGCCAGTTCGCAACTCTCACAAGAACGTTGTCGCCGACGTCTTTACCGAAGATGTCGTTGACCATTTTGAAGTCCTTGATGTCAAAATAGGCGATGGAGTAAGATGTATCCTTGTCGTTGGAGATTCTGCTCTTGATCACGTTGAACAAGTGTTCCTTGGTGAACAATCCCGTGAGCTTGTCGTGGGTGGCCTCGTAAAGCTCTTGTTGCTGTCTCAGAACGTCCTGGGTGTTGTCCAGAATGGTGAGGAACGAGCCTATTTTCTTGCCGTTTGGTTCTGCTACATAATGCTTTTTGAGTGTGAAGAATCGAGCGTTTTTGCCCGAACCGATGGATTGTCTCGAAGACCAGTTATCCATTCCGTCACCGAGGTCGTCGAACATGGCGGCCAGGCGGTGGTGGACGCTGTCGAGTTTGTCGGAGTTGATTTGCAAAAGCTGGCTGGCGTTGTCGTTCACCCAAATGCATCGGTTGCTCGCGTCAAAGAATAAGACTGCTTCGGGAATCTTGGATGCGATATTGGCGAGCATTCGGTCCAAAAGTCTGAACGGCCTGTAGAAAAGCGAAAAATAGAAGATGAGTAAGGCGCAAACGGCCAGCGCGACCATCGAACGGTCGATGGGAGTTCTGGAGAAAATGTAGTAGGACTGCCAAAAACCGGCAAAAATCATGGTAAAGAGGATGACGTAGTATTTTTCGGCATAAATACGGGGAACTCGTATGGCCTTTAACAGGAAAATTCCCAAGGAGGTGAAGAATGCGAAATAGACGGCGATACGGTGGCAGGTTTGGCCGAAATAGGGAACGAGTCTGTAGTAGGGCGAACCGTCTACCGTAATGGCTTCCATGCCAAAGGCTTGCCCGAAGAACGGGTTGAAGAAGTACTGGATGATGTCCAGGGTGAGAATCGCGTAGATGACATAGCACTTCTTGCGGTGAGCTCGCCATGGAATATTGCTGTAGGACAGCGTGAAGTCGAACAGGCTAAATGCCATCAGGTCCATGCCGATAAAGTAGGTGTAGCTACCGAGGGTGGACAGGAGTTCGTTTTGAGAAAGGACTAGAATCAGGTTTCCGACAATGGGAACGATAAATGAGAATTCGAGATATGAGACTGAAGTGGCGACGGTCCTTTTGGAACGTCGCGATATCATTCCGCATAGTGCCAAAAGGATAATTAGCACGGAATAGATGATTGCAAAAGTCAGTCTCATGAATAAAATGTCCCTCTACCTCTTAATATATTTAATAAATGACATTATTTTCATTTTTTTACTGAAAATGTAGTCCAAGTTGGAATACTTTGGTGAACAAGCTCCATTTTTTGGCTTTTTCGCCTGTTTTGGGCATTTATATAGAGAAATCATTTTTATCTTTCGGTTTGAAGTGCAGATTACAAAGTTAAAGATTTTTGGATTCAAGTCCTTCGCCCAGAGGACCGAAATTAACTTCCCGACAAAGGGTCTCACCGCCGTGGTGGGTCCGAACGGGTGCGGTAAGTCGAACATTACCGACGCTATCCGCTGGGTTCTGGGTGAACAGAAGGCTGCATCGCTCCGTATGAGCAAGATGCAGGACGTGATTTTTAGCGGTACCGAAGAACGTGCCGCCATGAGCCTCGCTGAAGTCTCTATTGTGATTGACAACAGCGACGGAACCCTGAATTCTGAATATTCCGAAGTGATTGTGACCCGCCGCGTGCACCGTGATGGTTCGGGCGAATACCTGATCAACAACCAGGAATGCCGCCTGCGCGACGTGCATGCCTTGCTTTTTGACTCGGGCCTCGGTTCCAGCACCTATTCCCAGATGAACGCTGACATGATCAAGGCGGTTTTGAGCGACAAGGCCGACGACCGCCGCGTGCTGTTCGAAGAAGCCGCCGGCGTGAGCAAGTACAAGCAGCAGCGCAAGGAAACCCGCCGCCAGCTGGAACGCGTGCAGATGGACATGGAACGCGTGGAAGACAACCTGCGCAGCGTGCGCCGTTCCGTAAAGCTGTACGAAACCCAGGCTGAAAAGGTGAACGAGTTCAAGCGCTTGAGCAAGCGCCTGCGTGAACTGGACCTCTCGGTCAGTATCGACAAGTTTGAAGACATGAAAGAGGGCTTGACGACCCTCGATACCGCGACCCGCCGTCTGAACCACGATGTGGAAAATTCGAAGACGAATGCCACGGTTCTCCAGACGAAAATCGACGAAAAGAAGCTCTTGATTGCCGAAGATGAAAACGCCTACCGCGACTTGGAACGCGAGGTGCAGAAGGCAACTATCGAACTCAATGACTTGAACAACAGCATGGGCCGCCTCCGCGACGTGATTTCGAACTTGGAAGCCGCCAACGAAAAGGCTCAGGAAGAAATCGACCGTAACCAGGGTAAGGTCCAGGAACTGTTGCAGGAACGTGAACGCCTCGAAGAAGAAAATGCGGTGCTCAGTTCCGACAACGATGTCGATGAAATGAATGCGCTTTTGGAGCGCGAACGCGAAATTTTGCAGGTCATGCGCGACAAGCTTGATGACTTGCGGAGCAGGTCGAGGGAGCTTGCCAACGAACGCCTGCAGGCGACCAACCGTGCCAACTCCTTGAAGAGCCGCTTTGAACGCATGGATGCGGAATCCACCCTTTTGCAGGCGAACCTGGAAAAGTGGCAGAGCGAAATGGAATCTGTCCGCAGCCAGAAGGAATCGGCCCAGACGACTCTTGACGAAATTAACGCCGGCGTTGAATCTGCCGACAGCGATTTGGAACGCCTGACGGAACAGCGCGCTACCCGCGAAGAACGCCTGGATGGCGAGCGCGCCGAACTTCTGGATGCCCAGAAGAAGTTCCAGGATTTGAAGAACGAAGAAGCCCGCTTGCAGTCGAGAATCGATGTGCTCGAAAGCGTGGCGAACGAAGGAACCGACGCTAGCCGCTGGCTCATGGAGCACAAGGCGAACCTGGTGGGCGGGCTCCTTGCCGAAAGTATCGAAGCC
>JAEEGK010013211.1_pt1 | contig 18642 bp, 12 predicted proteins | sample 8958771 | NCBI WGS metagenome assembly JAEEGK01 (sample SAMN16246547, study PRJNA631951) | gut metagenome | biome: gut microbiome; feature: rumen; material: SC-attached | host: Bos | place: Iran: Karaj | collected 2018-10
AACTGGTGGGTGTTACGGGAACCAACGGCAAGACTACCATCGCCACCTTATTATATAATATGTTCCGCCAATTCGGGCATCGTTGTGGATTGCTCTCTACCGTCTGCAACTATATTGAGGGCGAAGCCATTCCTGCCGACCATACCACTCCTGACCCCATAGAGCTCAACATGCTGTTGGCAAAGATGGTGGAAGCAGGCTGTGAATATGCCTTTATGGAATGCTCCAGCCATGCCATTGCCCAGAAGCGCATTGGCGGGCTGAGGTTTGCCGGTGGTTTGTTTACCAATCTGACGCGCGACCATTTAGACTATCATAAAACTTTCGAGAACTATCGTGATGCCAAGAAAGCTTTCTTTGACGGTCTGTCCAAGAATGCCTTTGCCATTACCAATGCTGACGACAAGAACGGCATGGTGATGGTACAAAACACGAAAGCCAAGGTGAAGACCTATTCCGTTCGTCAGATGGCCGATTTCCGTGCTCGTATCATCGAGTGTCATTTCGAGGGCATGTACCTCGAGATGGATGGTCATGAAGTGGGCGTGCAGTTCATTGGAAAGTTCAATGTCTCAAACCTCTTGGCAGTCTATGGCGCAGCGGTCATGCTCGGAAAGAATCCTGAGGATATCTTGCTGATTATGAGTACGCTGAAGAGTGTTGCCGGTCGTTTGGAACCCATCCGTTCAGCAGAAGGTGTGACGGCTGTTGTAGATTATGCTCATACTCCCGATGCGTTGGAGAATGTCCTCAACGCCATTCACGAGGTTTTGGAGGGTAAGCAAGGTAAGGTGATTACTGTCTGTGGCGCCGGTGGTAACCGCGACAAAGGCAAGCGTCCGCTGATGGCTCAGGAAGCCGTCAAACAGAGCGACCGTGTTATCATCACCAGTGACAATCCTCGTTTTGAAGAGCCTCAGGACATCATCAATGATATGCTGGCAGGACTGGACCAGAAGCAGATGAAGAAAGTGGTCAGTATTGTTGACCGTAAGGAGGCTATCCGCACGGCTTGCATGATGGCTGAGAAAGGCGATGTCATCCTCATTGCCGGCAAGGGCCATGAGGACTATCAGGAAATCAAGGGAGTGAAGCATCACTTCGACGACCGCGAGATTGTTAGAGAAATATTCGGCGTGACTCAATAGTAAATTGTAAATAGTCAAATTGTAAATAAAAAATATGTTATACTACATCTTTAGATTCTTAGAACAATACAATATTCCAGGAGCCCACATCTGGTCGTATATCTCCTTCCGTTCGCTGCTGGCACTGATTCTGTCGCTGATTATCTCAGCGTGGTTTGGTGAATACTTCATCAAGTGGATGAAGCGTAAGAACAGAGTTGAGACCGCCCGCGACAAGAGCATCGACCCCTTTGGAGAGTCGAAGGCAGGCACTCCCACCATGGGCGGTATCATTATCATTGTCAGCATCCTCGTACCCGTGTTGTTGCTGGGACGTATGCGCAACATCTACCTGCTGCTGATGATTGTCACGACCGTCTGGTTGGGCTTTCTGGGCTTTAGGGACGACTATATCAAGGTCTTCAAGAAAAAGAAGGAAGGTCTGAAGGGAATTTATAAGGTAGCAGGACAGGTGCTGTTAGGCTTTGTGGTAGGACTGACGCTTTGGCTGAGTCCTGATGCCGTTATCCGTGAGAATATCTCCGAACCACAGCAGAACCAGGAGATGGTCATCAAGCATAAGCCTGAGGCAGTGAAGTCGTTGCACACCACGATACCCTTTATCAAGAATCACAACCTGAACTATTCGGAAGTGATGTCGTTTGCTGGCGATTATAAAGTTGCGGCAGGATGGATTCTCTTTGTCATCATGACGATTATTGTGGTGACAGCGGTGTCGAACGGTGCCAACTTGAACGACGGAATGGATGGCATGTGTGCCGGCAACTCCGCTATCATTGGTGTGGCGCTGATGATCTTTGCGTACGTCTCGTCACACATTGTCTATGCAGCCTATTTCGACATTATGTACATCCCTGGCTCGCAGGAGTTGGTAGTGTTCCTCAGTGCCTTTATCGGTGCCATGATAGGTTTCCTGTGGTATAACGCCTATCCGGCTCAGGTGTTTATGGGCGATACCGGTTCACTGACTATCGGCGGTATTATCGGCGTTTGTGCCTTGATTATCCATAAAGAGTTGATGCTTCCGCTGCTTTGCGGCATCTTCTTTATCGAGAGCTTGAGTGTGATTATTCAGACACAGTGGTTCAAATACCAGAAAGGGAAGGGAAAGCGAGTCCGCGTCTTCCGTTCTACCCCTATTCATGATACCTTCCGTCGGTTAGACTCTCAGCTGGACGAGACGAGCACCTATCTGCTGAAGAATTGGCCGCACCGTCCTTTCCATGAGTCGAAGATTACCATTCGTTTCTGGATTGTCACCATTATATTAGCAGCATTAACGATTATAACATTGAAGATAAGATGAGTAAGATAGCCATTTTAGGAGCAGGAGAGAGTGGTGCCGGAGCAGCCGTTTTGGCCAAGAAACAAGGATTCGATGTGTTTGTCAGCGATATGTCCAAGATTGCTGACAAATACAAGCAGATGCTGGACGACCGTCAGATAGCCTGGGAAGAAGGACAGCATACCGAGGATAAGATTCTCGATGCTGACGAGGTCATCAAGAGTCCTGGTATTCCCGATACGGCTCCTATGATTGTCAAGATCAAGGAGAAGGGTATCCACATCATCAGCGAGATAGAGTTTGCTGGTCGCTATACTGACTCCAAGATGATTTGTATTACCGGTTCTAACGGCAAGACCACCACGACGTCGCTCATCTACCATATCTTCAAGAAGGCAGGCTACGACGCAGGTCTGGCAGGCAACATCGGTCATTCGCTGGCCCTGCAGGTGGCCGAAGACCCTCATGCCTACTACATCATTGAACTCAGTTCTTTCCAGCTTGACAATATGTACGACTTCCGTGCCAATATTGCCATTCTACTCAATATCACTCCTGACCATCTGGACCGTTACGACTTCAAGATGCAGAACTATGTCGATGCCAAGATGCGTATTATCCAGAATCAGACCGCACAGGATGCCTTCATCTACTGGAATGACGACCCCATCATCAAGAAGGAGTTGGAGAAGTACGACATCAAGGCTATCCAGTATCCGTTCTCTGAGCTGAAAGAGAAAGGTTCTATCGGTTATATCGAGGCCGGACAGTACACCATCGAACAGCCGGAGCCATTCAATATGGAGCAGGAAGCCCTGAGTCTTACGGGCAAACACAATATCTACAACTCGTTGGCAGCAGGTATTGCTACCAATATCGCTGGCATCAAAAAGGAGGTTATCCGTCAGTCGCTCAGTGACTTCCCCGGTGTGGAGCACCGTCTGGAGAAGGTGTGTACCGTTCGTGGCGTGCAGTATGTCAACGACTCAAAGGCCACCAATGTCGATGCCTGCTGGTATGCGTTGGAGTCGATGAAGACCAAGACCATCCTGATTATCGGTGGTAAGGACAAGGGTAACGACTACGACCCCATCAAACCCCTCGTCAAGGAGAAGTGTGCTGGTCTGGTGTACCTCGGTGCCGACAACCAGAAGTTGCACGACAACTTCGACGCACTGGGTATTCCGGTGCGCGACACCCACTCTATGAAGGAGTGTGTGCAGGCCTGCTACGAGATGGCAGAGCCCGGAATGACGGTACTGCTGTCACCCTGCTGTGCCTCATTCGACCTCTTTAAGAATATGGAGGACCGTGGTGAACAGTTCAAGGAATTGGCAAGGAACCTTTAAAAGGTAAGAACGTAAAGATGAATAAAAGAATAGGCAATATCTTCAAGGGAGACAAGGTCGTCTGGATGATCTTCTTCTTCCTCTGCATGGTGAGTATCGTCGAGGTGTTCTCGGCATCCAGCGGACTCACCTATAAGAGCCAGAACTATATTGGCCCTATTGTCTATCATGCCGGAACCATTCTGGTCGGTGTGTTGGTGGCCATCATCACCTTGAATATCCCTTGCCGTTATTTTAAACTCATGACGCCCTTCCTGATGCTCATCTCAGCTGTCACCCTGCTATGGGTGTTGCTGGCAGGTACCAAGGTGGGTGATGCAGGTCGCTGGATTAGTCTGTTTGGCTTTACCTTCCAACCGTCAGAGATTGCCAAGGGAACCATTGTGCTGGCTGTTGCTCAGGTGCTGGCAGCCATGCAACGCGAAGATGGTGCCGACAAGAATACCTTCAAATGGATTATGCGCATCACGCTACCAGCCTGTTTCCTGATAGGTTTGGAGAACCTCTCAACAGCCGCCATGCTCTTTGCGGTGGTCTATCTGATGATGTTCATCGGTTTGGTGCCCATCCGCCAGTTGGCAAAGCTTGCGGCAGTCATCATTATCTTCGTGGTCTTTGCCCTCTCTATGGTCATGCTTGTTGGTCACGATACCAGCGACGAGGAGGCACAGCTGGCACAGACCGAGCAGGTCGTTGAACAGCAGCCGAAGAAAAAGAATGCTATCGAGAAGATGTTCCACCGTGCTGACACGTGGAAGAGTCGTATCATGAAGTTTGGCAAACCCAAACCCTCTCCTCAGGAATATGACCTCGACAAAGATGCACAGGTGGCCCATGCCAATATCGCCATTGTGTCGAGTGGTGTCATCGGCAAGGGTCCTGGTAAGAGTACCGAGCGTGATTTCCTGTCGCAGGCCTTCTCCGACTTTATCTATGCCATCATCATCGAGGAGTTGGGTATTGTCGGTGCCTTTGTCGTCATGTGTCTGTACATCTTCCTGCTCTACCGCTGTGCACGTATTGCCAGCAAGTGCGAGAACAATTTCCCTGCATTCCTGGCCATGGGCTTAGGGTTGTTGCTGGTCATTCAGGCTACTTTCAACATGATGGTGGCTGTTGGTTTGGCACCTGTTACTGGTCAGCCCTTGCCGCTCATCTCTAAGGGTGGTACATCGACCATCATCAATTGTGCCTATATCGGTGCGATACTGAGTGTCAGTCGCTCGGCAAAGATGAAGAAGGAAGACGAAGTTCAAGAAGTTAAGGAAGATAGAAGAAGTTAAGAAACATATGGAAGAAAAGGAGTTAAGAGTCATTATCAGTGGTGGCGGTACGGGAGGTCACATTTTCCCTGCCGTGTCTATCGCCAATGCCATCAAGGCCTTGCGCCCTGATGCTAAGATATTGTTTGTTGGCGCTCAAGGTCGTATGGAGATGTTGCGTGTGCCAGCAGCAGGTTACGATATTGAGGGACTGCCCATCCGCGGTTTCCTGCGTCCGTTGTGGAAACCTGGCAATATCGGTGTCGCCATTGACTATCTGCGCAGCAAGCACATGGCTAAGAAGTTGCTCCGTCAGTTCCAGCCCCAGGTCGCTGTTGGTGTGGGAGGCTATGCCAGTAGTGCCGCTCTGGGTGCTGCCAATGCACTGGGCATTCCTACGCTGCTGCAGGAGCAGAACAGTTATGCAGGACTGGCCAATAAGACCCTTGCCAAGCATGCAGCAAAGATCTGTGTAGCCTATGAGGGTATGGAACGTTTCTTCCCAGCTGAGAAAATTATGCTGACAGGTAATCCCGTCCGTCAGCAGTTGCTCGATACTACTATCACTCGTGAAGAGGCTGCCAAGGCTTTTGGTATCGACCCCCAGAAGAATACCATCCTGCTGGTTGGTGGATCACTGGGTGCTCGCACCATCAATGAGAGCGTGTTGCAGCATCTGGACCTCGTCAAACAGTTTAGTGACATACAGTTTATCTGGCAGACAGGTAGTTATTATAGCAATGAGATTGCCGAGCGACTGAAAGATATTAAACCAGACAATCTGCTGGTCACTGATTTCATCGCTGATATGGGTGCTGCCTATAAGGTTGCTGACCTTGTTATCAGTCGTGCCGGAGCAGGTAGCATCAGCGAGTTCTGTCTGTTGGGTGTACCTGTTATCTTGGTACCCTCGCCCAATGTCGCTGAAGACCACCAGACCAAGAATGCAATGGCCCTTGTCAATAAGCAGGCCGCCCTCTATGTCAAGGACCGCGAGGCCGACAAGTTGCTGTTGCCTATGGCTGTTGACACCGTCACGAATGCCGCCCAACTGAAGAGCCTTCGTGAGAACATCCTGAAGCTCGCATTGCCTGACTCCGCAGACATCATTGCCAAGGAAGTCATTAAACTGGCGAATCGCTAAATGATAATTGAATAATGATAAATGATAACTGATCAATGGAACTGAAAGATATCAAAGCAGTATATTTCGTTGGAGCCGGTGGCATCGGCATGAGTGCCATCGCCCGTTATTTCATCAAGCGTGGCCTGGTTGTTGCCGGCTACGACAAGACCCCCAGCACGCTGACTCGTCAACTGGAGAAAGAAGGCATGCTCATCCACTATGAGGAGAATGTCGACGAGATACCACATACTTGTCGTCAGAAGGAGAATTGTCTCGTCATCTATACACCAGCCATCCCTGCCGACCACAAGGAACTCGTCTTCTTCCGTGAGAATGGCTTCGAGATACAGAAGCGTGCACAGGTGTTGGGTACCCTGACTCGTCAGCACAAGGGACTGTGTGTTGCTGGTACCCACGGCAAGACGACGACATCGACAATGTGTGCCCACATCATGCACCAGAGCCACCTGGACTGCAACGCTTTCCTTGGTGGCATCTCCAAGAACTACGGCACGAACTATATCCTCTCCGACTCAGACTATGTGGTTATCGAGGCTGATGAGTTCGACCGCTCGTTCCATTGGCTGTCACCCTTTATGACAGTTATCACCTCGACAGACCCTGACCATCTGGATATCTATGGTACCAAGGAGGCTTACCTGGAGAGTTTCCGTCACTATACAGAACTCATTCAGCCTGAGGGTGCCCTGATTATCCATCGTGGACTGGAGATGAAGGAGAATCTGCCCGCTGGCGTACGTCGTTACGACTATGCCCTGACTGAGGGTGACTTCCACGCAGAGAATATCCGTATTGAAAACGGAGAGATTACCTTCGACTTCGTCTCGCCCATCGAATCGGTAAAGGATATCGAACTGGGACAGCCCGTTCCCATCAATATTGAGAATGGTATTGCTGCGATGGCGATGGCTCAGTTGGCAGGATGTACTGCCGAGGAACTGCGTATCGGTATGATGACCTACAGCGGTGTGGAGCGTCGCTTCGATTACAAGATCAAGACCGACAAGCTTGTGTTCCTCAGTGACTATGCCCACCATCCGAAGGAGATTCTGCAGAGTGCCCGTAGCATCCGTGAGTTGTACAAGAACCGTAAGATTACGGCTATCTTCCAACCACATCTGTATACTCGTACGCGCGACTTCTATCACGACTTCGCTGATGCGCTGAGTCTGCTCGATGAGGTCATCCTCACCGAGATCTATCCTGCTCGCGAGGCTCCCATTCCTGGCGTGACCTCCGAGCTCATCTACGACAACCTGCGTCCTGGCATCGAGAAGCAAATCATCCAGAAAGATCAGGTCACTGCGTTTGTTAAAGAGCATGATTTCGAAGTACTCATCGTCCTGGGTGCCGGTGACCTCGATAATCAGGTTCCTGAGCTGACAAGAATCCTTAAAGACAAATATTCACTGTGACAATCAACTGGAAAAATATCGCTCTTGTACTGGCCGACATCGCTTTGGCTGTCTACCTCGTACTGGCCATCACGGCATTTAACTGTCCTGATGAGTCGGGTAATGTTTGTCGTGAGGTGAATATCCATGTCGAGGATGGTTCTGTGAAGGGTTTCCTGGACCAGGAAGAAATCAAGACGCTGCTGCAACGCGCCCGTTGCTATCCTATTGGTGACCAGATGAGCAATGTTGACGTGCGTGTCATTGAAGAGCAACTGCAGAAGAATCCGTTCGTCAAGGACGCACAGTGCTATAAGACGCAGACGGGCCACGTCAATATCACTGTTGACCAGCGCCTGCCCGTCATCCGTGTCATGGCAGACAATGGTGACGACTACTATGTCGACGAGCATGGTAACATCATGCCGAACACGCATTTTGCCAGCAACCTGGTTGTTGCCACAGGAGCCATTCAACAGAAATACGCCCAAAAGGTGTTGAAAGATATCGGCTGCTACCTGCTGAACACTCCCCTTTGGGGCAATCAGGTGGAGCAGCTCAATGTGTTGGCCGACGGTTCTATCGAGATGGTGCCACGTGTGGGTGACCATATCGTCTACCTCGGCAGTCCCTCTAACCTTGAACGCAAGCTGACGCGTCTGGAGAAGTTCTATAAATACGGACTCTCCAAGGCTGGCTGGAACAAGTACTCCTATATTAATGTCGAGTTCGACAATCAGATTATTTGCAAGAAAAGATAAATAAACAAACAATATATATTAGAGATGCCAAAGGATTTTATTGTAGCAATCGAGCTGGGGTCATCCAAGATGACCGGTATCGCGGGTAAGAAGAACCTCGACGGCAGCATTCAGGTGCTGGCCTGTGTCAAGGAAGACTCTTCGTCGTTTATCCGCAAGGGTGTGGTTTACAACATCGACAAGACTGCCCAGAGTCTGACGTCTATCGTCAGTCGTCTGGAGAAACAACTGAAGACGACCATCACACAGGTTTATGTGGGTGTGGCTGGTCAGTCTATCCGCTCTGTCCACAACGTCATCGGCAAGGATCTTCCTGACGATACTGTTGTTACGCAAGACATGGTTATTGAACTGATGGATGCCAACCGCAACGTTAATTATCCTGACCAGGAGATTCTCGATGCTGCCGTTCAGGAGTACAAGGTCGATGCTCAGTATCAGCTTGACCCTGTGGGCATTCAGTGCAGTCGCATTGAGGGTAACTTCCTGAACATCCTCCAGCGCAAGAGCTTCTACAAGAACCTCAACAAGTGCTTTGAGAATGCAGGCATCAATGTTGCAGAGATGTACCTCGCTCCCTTGGCACTTGCCGACAGCGTGCTGACAGAGGCTGAGCGTCGCTCTGGTTGCGCCCTTGTTGACTTGGGTGCTGATACGACGACCGTCAGCGTCTATTCGAAGAACATCCTGCGTCATCTGGCAGTCATTCCTCTGGGCTTCAACAACATCGTCAAGGACATCGCCTCACTCCAGATGGAGGAGCGTGCTGCCGAACAGATGATGATCAAGTATGGCAGTGCCTATACCGAGAACAACGACATCGATAACAACATGAAGTACTCTATCGATGCAGACCGTCAGGTGGAGTGCCGCAAGTTCATTGAGATTGTTGAAGGTCGTCTGGAGGAGATTATCGCCAACGTGTGGTGCCAGGTTCCTGAGGACTACTGCGACAAACTCCTGGGAGGTATCATCCTCACAGGTGGTGGTTCAAACATGAAGGAAATCGAGAAGGCCTTCCAGAACTATACCCATATCGACAAGATCCGTATCGCTAAGTTTGTTACACAGACCATCACGTCGCAGATTAGTGAGGTGACGGCTCGTGACGGACGCATGAACACCGTTCTGGGTCTGTTGGCTAAGGGTGATATCAACTGCGCTGGTGGCGAGTACGACCCCAATGGTGACCTCTTTGCAACACAGCGCCAAGGTGCTGTCGATACCCCCGAACAGCGTCGTGCCCGTACGGCCACAGAGACGCCTGCAGGTGTGGTACGTACCGCTGAAGAGAAGCGTCTGGCCGAAGAGGAAGCGCGCCTCAAGAAGGAGGAAGAGGAGCGTATCGCTCGCGAGGAGGCTGAACGCAAGGCCCGTGAGGAGGCTGAGGAGCGCCGTCGCAACAGCACCTGGAATAAGTTCGGACGCTGGCTGAAGAAGGCTGCCACCGAAATCGTGAAGGAAGAAGAATAAGCGGGCTTCGCCCTAATTGCTAATTGATAAATGATAATTGATAATTGAAATAATATGGACAACAACATATTGCTCGACTTCGGTGAACCCGAAAAGGAGAACAGCATCATCAAGGTGATTGGTGTTGGTGGCGGTGGCGGCAATGCCGTCAACCACATGTATCGTGAAGGTATTCACGATGTAACCTTCGTACTGTGTAACACAGATAATCAGGCACTTAACGATTCGCCCGTCCCCGTTCATCTGCAACTGGGTAAGGAGGGTCTTGGTGCCGGTAACCGTCCTGAGCGTGCCCGTGCCGCTGCTGAGGAGAGTCTGGAGGACATCAAGGGCCTCTTCACGGATGGCACCCGCATGGCGTTTATCACTGCCGGTATGGGTGGTGGTACTGGTACTGGTGCTGCTCCCGTCATTGCCCGTGTCTCTAAGGAGATGGGCATTCTGACCGTAGGTATCGTCACCATCCCCTTCCGTTTCGAGGGTGACCGCAAGATTGACCAGGCACTCGATGGTGTTGAGGAGATGCAGAAGCACGTCGATGCCCTACTCGTTATCAACAACGAACGCCTGCGCGAGATTTATCCTGAGCTGACCGTCCTCGACGCTTTCGGCAAGGCTGACGACACGCTGAGCGTGGCCGCTAAGTCTATCGCTGAGATTATCACCGTTCACGGACTCATCAACCTCGACTTCAACGATGTGAAGACCGTGCTGAAGGATGGTGGCGTAGCCATCATGTCTACCGGCTACGGCGAGGGAGAAGGCCGTGTGCGCAAGGCCATTGAGGACGCTCTGAACTCTCCGTTGCTCAACGAGAACGACGTCTTCAACTCCAAGAAGATTCTGCTCAGCATCTCGTTCTCTGGCGGTAAGGACGGCAAGGAGTCGCTGATGATGGAAGAGATGAACGATGTCAACGACTTCATGGGTAAGTTTGGCAACGACTTCGAGATTAAGTGGGGCTTGGCCACCGACCCCGAACTGGGTAAGAAGGTGAAGGTCACCATCCTCGCTACCGGCTTCGGTATCGACAGCGTCGATGGTATGTCCAGTCACCGTCAGCGTCACAACACGCAGGAAGAGGCAACGCGTATCGCTGCTGAGCAGGAGAAGGAAGCCCAGCGTCAGGACCGTCGTAACCGCTTCTATGGCGGTGATGGCTCCAGCAAGCGCTACAAGCGTCGTCCACACATCTTCCTGTTCCGTCATGAGGACCTGGACAACGACGACGTCATCTCTGCCGTAGAGCAGACGCCCACCTACAAGCGTACCCGCGAGATACTCGATAGCATCTACCAGCAGGCTAGCGGTGAGGAGCCCCAGCAGAAGCAGGAGGCACCAGCAGAGCCTATCCAGGGAACTATCAAGTTTGCGTAAGATATAATGTGACTGCGTGGAGACGATTAATGCATTTTTCTCACTCGTCAGCGACTTCCTGTGGGGATGGCCGATGATAGTCCTGCTGTTGGGAACCCATGTGTTCCTGACCGTCCGACTGCGCTTCCCACAACGGAAGTTGTTCACGGGTATCCGTCTGTCGGTAAAGAAAGACCCTGGTGCTGCAGGCGACGTCAGTCAGTTTGGCGCATTGGCCACTGCGCTGGCGGCAACCATTGGTACCGGTAATATCGTCGGCGTAGCAACGGCTGTGGCCCTGGGAGGTCCTGGCGCCGTATTGTGGTGCTGGCTGACGGGCATCTTCGGCATGTCTACGAAGTATGCCGAAGGACTGCTGGCTGTGAAGTATCGTGTCAAGGCCGACAACGGACGCATGTATGGTGGTCCGATGTATGCCTTGGAGCGTGGCCTGAACATGAAATGGCTGGCCATTCTCTTTGCCGTCTTCACCGCATTGGCCTCCTTTGGTATTGGCTGTACCGTACAGGCAAACAGTATTGCCCTGATGGCCCACGAAACCTTTGGCATCGAACAGTGGGTCGTGGGCATTATTGTTTGTCTGCTGACGGCCGCAGTCATCCTTGGCGGTGTCAAGGCCATCGCCCGTGTATGCACCGTCCTCGTGCCCTTCATGGCGCTGCTCTACGTCCTTGGCTGTGTGGTCATTCTCTGCATCAATCACGACTATGTCTGGCCCGCTGTCCAGCTGATTGTCGATGCTGCCTTCAATCCCTCCGCAGCAGGTGGAGGTTTTGTGGGTGCAACGGTCATCATGGCTGCCCGCTATGGTATTGCCCGCGGACTGTTCTCCAACGAGAGCGGTATGGGTTCGGCACCCATCGTCGCTGCGGCTGCCCAGACGCGCAATCCCGTCCGTCAGGCCTTGGTCAGCAGTACGGGCACCTTCTGGGACACCGTTGTCATCTGTGCACTGACGGGTCTGGTACTTGTCAGCAGCATCCTGGCCTATCCCGACATCAGCTATGCCGATGGTGGTGCCTTGACGAAGGTGGCCTTCTCAAAGATTCCATACGTTGGTGCACCTTTGCTCACCTTCGGCATCCTGACCTTTGCCTTCAGCACTATTCTGGGCTGGAGCTACTATGGCGAGAGTGCCGTCAACTACATCGAAGGAAACCGCATCAACCGCTTCTATCGCATCCTCTACATCGTCGCCCTGTTCTTTGGCAGCATCATCAACCTCGACATCATCTGGAACATTGCCGACTGCATGAATGCGCTGATGGCTATTCCTAACCTCATCGCTCTGCTGCTGTTGAGTGGCGTAGCAGCCCGCGAGACGAAGAAATACCTGTGGGCCAACCGCTTGGACGACGAGATGCCCGAATAACTAACATAAAAAACTACTAAGAAGCCATGCTTAAAAACCTGTTGGACAAATTTAGGAAGAAGTCCCCGAATCCCTATCCGAAATCTTTTGGTAAGCGTCTGACACGTCGTATCATGCTTCTCATGCTCATCTTCATGGGCATACCGACGTTGCTTCTCTTCTGGACAAGCTTCAAGGCTACCCATTTGGTTTTTGAAGAGTTTGCGGAAAGGTGGTTAAATGGCAAGTATGAGATGGTGCGTCGCATTGCCTCAGATGTCTATGTGGCCTCGGTCAATACGGCTCCTTACATTGAGGATAACCTCGACAATCCCGATAAGTTGTACGACATCATGGAGGGTATGCTGCGTACCAATACTCGTATCCGCAGCTGTGGCATCAGTTTTGTGGCTGACTACTATCCACAGAAAGGCCATTGGTTCTGTCCTTATGCTGTGCGTCGCGACAGTGTCACCATTGAGACGATGACTGTTGGCAACGCGGACCATGATTATCTTCATGAAGACTGGTTTGTTGAGGCTGTCGCCAAGGATAGCAGCTATTGGTCCACTCCCTTCTTTGGGGGTACGGATGGGCAGACGGCTTTGGTATCCTACCTTATTCCTATTCATGACCGCCAGCAGCGTGTTGTCGCCGTTCTGGGCGTAGATATGTCTCTCATTTGGTTTAGTGAAAAGCTGGAAACGTTAAGGTCGAAGGACAATGAGTTCTTACCCTATTTCTTTGTCGTCGATTCAGCTGGAACCTTCTTGTCACATCCCAGACAGGAGCGTATCATCCATCAGAAGCTTCAAGACAATGTCACTGCCGACCCAGACAGTGTTAGCCAACAGATTCTGAAGTCAAGAAAGGATAAGACATCTGGTCAGGAACTGTCAGTCGATGATGTGGAAGTCTTTGTCACCACTCATCCCGTCAAATACGCGCCGTGGACCATTGGTCTGGCTTTCCCAACGTTGCTGATGGATATTCTTTCGTATCTCTTTGTTGTATTCATGTCTTTCTTCATCATCATTGGCATGCTGGTGGTGATGGTTGCTGGCCGTAGTGCGATAAGGAAAGCCTCTCTGCCCATCCGTTTGCTGGCGCTGTCTGCCAACGATGTGGCCAAGGGTAACTTCAACTCTCATCTGCCACCCATGAAGAGTCGTGACGAGATACACCAGTTGCGCGACTCCTTCGAAAAGATGCAGCAGTCGCTGTCTGATTATACCGAGCAGCTGAAGACCACCACTGCCGAGAAGGCCACCATCGAGAGTGAGCTGAACATTGCCCACAGCATCCAGATGTCGATGCTGCCCAAGACGTTCCCGCCGTATCCTGAGCGCGACGATATCGACATCTACGGACAGCTGACACCTGCCAGGGCCGTTGGTGGCGACCTCTTCGACTTCTTCATCCACGACGAGAAGCTGTTCTTCTGCGTGGGCGACGTCAGCGGCAAGGGTATTCCTGCCTCCATGTTCATGGCGGTGGCTCGTTCGCTGTTCCGCAACGTCTCTGCGCACGTCCCGGAGCCCAACATCATCGCCAAGGCGCTGAACGAGTCTATGAGCGACGGCAACGAGATGAGCATGTTCGTGACAATGTTCATTGGTGTCCTCGACCTGCAGACGGGCTTGTTGCGCTACTGCAATGCGGGCCACGATGCACCGCTGCTGATAGGCGAGGGCGTAGATGTGCTGCCTTGCGAGTCGAACCTTCCCATTGGTCTCATGGACTGGGAGTTTGTTGCGCAGGAAACCACGATGGCTCCCGGCACCACCATCTTCCTCTATACCGATGGTCTCAACGAGGCGGAGAATGTGCTCCACCAGCAGTTTGGCGATCGGCAGGTGCTGCAGCTGGCGAAAGAACAGTTGCAGAAGGGTGAACATCAGCCCATGCCGCTCATTCAGCGCATGAGTGCCGCCGTCCACTTCTTTGCGGGTGCGGCCGAGCAGAGCGACGACCTCACCATGCTGGCGATACAATACAAAAAAGAAGGGACTTCAATTTGAAGCCCCTCTTTTTTCACTCTTCACTTTTCACTATTCACTCTTCACTATTCACTATTCACTGTTCACTAGCGAAGCGTTTCACTAGCGAAGCGCTCAATCGCAAATCAGGTTCTCACCCGTCATGTCCTTGGGCTGCTCCAGACCCATGATGTGCAGGATGCTGGGAGCAACGTCGGCCAGACGACCGTCCTTCACTGTGGCGCTGTTGTTGTTCGTCACATAGATGAAGGGTACGGGGTTCAGTGAGTGGGCGGTGTTAGGTGTGCCGTCGGGGTTGATGGCGTTGTCGGCATTACCGTGGTCGGCAATGATGATAGCCTCGTAGTCGTTCTTCTTGGCAGCCTCGATGACAGCCTCTACGCAGTGGTCAACAGCCCATACGGCCTTGGCAATGGCGTTGTAGACACCCGTATGACCTACCATGTCACCGTTGGCGAAGTTCACCACGATGAAGTCGTACTTGTTCTCGTTGATGGCAGCCACCAGCTTGTCCTTCACCTCGTAGGCGCTCATCTCCGGCTTCAGGTCGTAGGTAGCCACCTTCGGAGAGGGCACCAGGATGCGGTCCTCGTTCTCGTAGGGAGCCTCGCGACCACCGTTGAAGAAGAACGTTACGTGCGCGTACTTCTCGGTCTCTGCGGTGTGCAGCTGCTTCTTGCCCTGCTGGCTGAGGTACTCGCCCAGCGTGTTCTCCACGTTCTCTTTTGGGAAGAGGATGTGTACACCCGTGAATGAAGCGTCATATGGAGTCATGCAGTAGTACTGCAGACCGGGGATGGTCTTCATGCCCTGCTCAGGCATATCCTGCTGCGTCAGCACGATGGTGAGCTCCTTGGCACGGTCGTTACGGAAGTTGATGAAGATGACCACGTCGCCCTCCTCGATGCAACCGTTCACGGTGCTGTTGTGGATAGGCTTGATGAACTCGTCGGTAACACCGTCGGCATAGCTCTCCTCTACGGCCTTCACCATGTCGGTAGCCTGCTTGCCAGTGCCATTGACGATGAGGTCGTAACCCTCCTTCACTCTCTCCCAGCGCTTGTCGCGGTCCATCGCGTAGAAACGGCCTACGATTGAGGCGATGGCTGCGTCGTTGTCGGCACACACCTTGGTAACCTGCTCGATGAAGCCCTTACCGCTCTTGGGGTCGGTGTCACGACCATCCATGAAGCAGTGAACGAACGTCTGGTTCTTCAGACCGTAGTGCTTACCTACCTCGATGAGCTTGAACAGATGGTCCAGGCTTGAGTGTACGCCACCGTCTGAGCACAGACCCATCAGGTGCAGCTTCTTACCATTCTCCTTGGCGTAGGTGTAGGCAGCCTTCACCTGTGGGTTCTCCACGATGCTGCCGTCCTTGCAGGCACGATTAATCTTCACCAGGTCCTGATAGACGATGCGTCCAGCACCGATGTTCAGGTGTCCTACCTCCGAGTTACCCATCTGTCCGTCGGGCAGACCAACGTCCTCGCCAGAGGCCTGCAGCTGTGAGTGTGCACTGACCGCTGTCAGATAGTCCAGATACGGAGTTGGTGTGTTGTAGATGACGTCACCCTTACCTTGTTTACCGATTCCCCATCCATCGAGAATCATGAGTAATGCTTTCTTTGCCATAATTTTTCTAATTAACCTATAGTGTTTAACTTCAATTCTTCAATTTTTCAATTTTTCAATTCTTCAATTCTTCAATTCTTCAATTCTTCAATTTTTCAATTCTTCAATTTTTCAATTCTTCAATTCTTACAGCACCATCAGACACATCATCGTCAGGTCGTCGTTAGGCTCTGCGCCGTTGCGGTGCCTCTCGATGTCTGCGTTCAGGTGTTCTATCAGCTCCTTGCAGCTGTTGAAGTGGCGACTGTTCAGGATCTCCAGCAGACGTTCCTCGCCAAACTGCTCCCTCTGCAGGTTCTCGGCCTCGTTCAGTCCGTCGGTATATACCAGCAGCATCTTGTTGCGGATGTTCTCCACCGATTCGCCAATGAATTCCAGGTTGGGCCACAGACCGATGGGCGCATTGGTCTCTATGCCCTCCATGAAGTGGTCGTCACCGTCGACACCCAGCACGGGCGGGTTGTGACCGGCATTGCAGTAGTCCATGCGTCCGCTGTTCAGGTCCACCAGTCCGATGAACATGGTGATGAACATGCCCTGCTCGTTGCTCTCTGTCAGCACGGCGTTCATACGTGTCACTATCTCGGCAGGCATCATGTGTTGCGTGGCCAGGATGCGGAACAGACGCGTGGCCTGGGCCATGAACAGGGATGCGGGAACACCCTTGCCACTGACGTCGCCCACACAGAAGTAGAGCTCGTCGTCCATGAGCACATAGCCGTAGAGGTCGCCACCGACTTCACGGGCGGGCGTCATGGCGGCAAACATGTCCAGACCCTCGCGGGTGGGGAAGGTGTTAGGAATCATCGACATCTGGATGTTACGGGCAATGCGCAACTCACTCTCAATGCGCTCCTTGGCCTGCGTGGTTTCCTCCAGCTTGTCGTAGGCCGACTGCAGCTTCTCGTGTGCATCCTCCAGCTTCTCGTGGGCTATGCGCAGACGGTGGGCCGACTTACGCTTGTGCCACGTGTACAGCAGCAGGAAGACGATGATGAGTCCCAGCGCAGCCAGTCCGGCAATCATCTGCATCTTCGACATCTTGGCGTGCTGCTGGGCTATCTCGGCCTCCTTCTCGTTGGTATGGTAGATGGTGGCCAACTCTGCCGACGCGCTCAGCTTCTGCGAGGTGATGGCCGTGTCCAGCAGTTCGAGGATGCGGATGCCCATCACGCGGGCGGAGTCCTCACGCTTGGCCTGATAGTTGGCGTGGTATTTGGGCAACATATACAGCTGGATGACGTCCAGCGTGGGCTCCAAGCCTTGCTCCTGCATGGCCTTGTCCAAGTAGCGGTAGTTGTTGGCAGCCTCCTTGTAGCGCTGGGCAGAGACGAGGTAGCCTGTGCCGTGCACCCTGCCTGCACCGGTCTGCGAGAAGGCGGTCTCCTGGAAACGCTTGTACGCCTCGTAGGCCTCCTTCGTCTTGCCCAGACCCTGCAGGGCGGTGGCACGCATAATCTCAATGCGGCCCTGGTACTCGTCGAAATATTGCTTGCGGGCGTCCGCCATTTCGCGATATTTGTCCAGCAGCATCTCCGTGCGGTCTATCCAGTAGATGGACTCCTCGTAGCGACGGGTGTTGATATACGTCAGGCTGGTATATACCGTACCCAGCACGGCCTCTTGCAAGCCTCGGCTCGTAGAGTCGGTCTCCCAGCGCTTGGCATATTTGTCGCGGGCCTTCAGGAAACTCTCCTTGGCCTCCTTCTCCTGTCCCAGATTCAACTGGCACACACCCATGTTGTTGTAGAGGATGGCGTAGTCCACGTCCGACCCGATGCCCGTCCGATTCATGCGCTCAATGGCAGGAATGGCTATCTGCAGGGCTCCGTCGTAGTCGCCACGCACCACCAGCAGTTCCGACAATCGGCGCACCACCTTGTTGTAGCACAGCTGGTCGAAGTCGGTCTTCACCTCGCAGTCCAGGGCCTTGCGGTAGCACACCTCAGCCGTACGATACTGGTTCTGGTGATAGTAGTAGGTGCCACGCCAGCGGTAGGCATCCAACTTGTTGATGTCGCCCGTCTCCTCAAAGCTGTCAACGAGCGCCAGCATGCGGTCGTATTGCATCTTGGCACCGGCACCGAAAATCAGACTGTCAGCATGGCCAGCCTTCAGTTCTGCCTGTTGCGTCTTGTTGCACGAGGGTAACCCCGTGACTATCAACACGATAGCCACGACAGCGGCCCACAGCCGCAGTCCTTTCATCTTTTCATTTTCCATTAACGCTGCAAAGGTACGAATAAGTGAGCACAATACAAAACAAAAAAACAACTTTTTGTTTTTATTGTCGAACGGAAGTACTTTCGACGAAGTCAAAGGTACGAATAAGTGAGCGAAGAACAAAGCAAAAAAACAGTTTTTTTGTTTTTTCTTCCGAATACAAAACAAGCACCCCTCCGATTCTTCGTCGAAGGGGTTCACTGTTCACTGTTCACTCTTCACTCTTCACTATTCACT
>JAEEGK010013212.1_pt1 | contig 18641 bp, 10 predicted proteins | sample 8958771 | NCBI WGS metagenome assembly JAEEGK01 (sample SAMN16246547, study PRJNA631951) | gut metagenome | biome: gut microbiome; feature: rumen; material: SC-attached | host: Bos | place: Iran: Karaj | collected 2018-10
GTACCATAAGAAACCGTGTCCTAAGAATATTTCAGCAACAGGATTGGCCTTGCCAATACTATCTGGGAATATATGAGTGAAATAATTTCTACCAACAGAAGTGAACGCTAATCTTTCTAAATCGTTTGGACAAACTAAATTACCAACAAACGGATATAAAGCCGCACCAAACATGGTGATGATAAGACCAGTCACGTTTTGATTACATTGTAATGAGTCGACTAAGAAGCAATAGAATAAGCCAACTAATCCAGATAGTAATAATCCAAATAAAACCGGGAAGAAAATGCCAAAGAAAGCAATACCTTCTCCATTGAATACCGCTTCTGGACCACCACTAATAGCGGCGAATAATTTAACACCTAATAGAGCACCTGTCGCGCCGACACACATAATACCAGGAGCACCTAAATTTAAGTGACCACTCTTTTCAGTAATGATTTCCCCGACAGATCCAAAGAGGAAAACGACCATGATGCCACTAACACCAACAAGCATATTTAAAAATGCCATAATTATTCTTCCTCCTCTTTCTTTGTATCTTCAGTAATTGTATCGACAATTTCTGGAGTGAATTCGACGTCTTTCATCGCTAAACCTTCATTAGTAACAGCTTCAACTTCTTCAGGTTTCTTTTTCTTTTTAAATAGCCCTTTGATTTTATCAAATAATTTCTTGATTGATTTAGGCCATCTAATTGAAACTCTAAAGTTAATAAAGAATGTACTAATTAATAATGCGACGAAGAATAAGGCAACACAAATATTACCCAATTTATCGGAATAAGGTAACCATTTAGAAGCATCCTTACAACCAGTAGAAACAAAGTTAATTAAGAATGAATAGAATCCCATTGCCGGTATGGAGAAACCACTGATCCAACAAATAAGAATAGCGGTAAAGCCTCTTCCACCGACACTTTCGTGCGCAATGGTGTGAGCGCTACCAGGAACGATTAAGAATCCAACAACACCACAAATGATACCGGTTAAGATAACGGTTCTAATAACAACTTTCTTAACGTTAATACCAACATATCGCGCGGTATTTTGTGAACCACCAACAACTGATAATTCATACCCGTGCTTACTAAATCTTAAGTAAACCCAGACTAAAATAGCCACTAAGACGATAATGATGATATTAATGATGTAGCTATTGTTAAACTTATCAATAATTGGAATCCAACCATAATGTTCAGTTCTATATAATTCATCAATTGTACCAGTGCTATTGTTTTTGAAAGTTAATTCAAACGCCCAAACTAGAGCGGCGGCAATATAGTTCATCATTAAGGTAAATAATGTCTCGTTAGTATTAAAGAATGCTTTAAAGATAGCGGGAATGACGGCCCAACCAACCGCGAAGATCATCGCTAAAGCTAATTCAATAATTAAAGCGAGGAATAGTGGGACATGTGGCGCAACAAAATATAAGCCAATCATGGCACCTAAGCCACCCATTAAGCATTGACCTTCAGCACCGATATTCCAGAACTTCATCTTAAAAACTGGAGTTAAAGCAACCGCAATTAAGAATAATAGTGCTGCATTCCATAAAACGACTAAGAAAGCATCGCCACTAACGAACGGACCTTCAAAGAACAATTGATAGAATTCAAAGAATGTGCCAGGAGCCGCAATAGTGGATATCACACCACACATTAAGAAAGCCACTAAAATTGCCGAAGCAATAATAATTAATCTTTGCCACCATTTGATAGATGGACGGCGGGATATTCTAACGATTCTTTCTTTAATTACATTATTCGCCGCCATTTTCGTTTACCTCTTCGTGTTTGGTCATTAATAAACCAACTTCTTCTTTTGTGACTTTTCTAGCGTCCACTAAACCAGTGACGTGTCCATCACAAATAACTAAAATTCGATCGCAAAGCGCTAATAAAACGTCTAAATCTTCACCAACATAAATAACAGCGATACCACTGCGTTTTTGTTGATCTAGAAGGTTATAGATTAAATAAGATGAGTTAATATCTAAGCCTCTTACTGGATAAGCGGCCATAAAGACCTTAGGAATAAGAGCGATTTCTCTACCGACCAAGACTTTTTGAACGTTGCCACCAGAAAGTTTAGAAACATTAATTGATGTTCCTGGAGTAACAACATTTAATTCCTTGATAATTTTATCAATTAATTTCTTTGGTCTATTTCTATCTAAGAAGATCCAATGACCATGACGATAACTACGTAACATTGTATTATCCACTAAGTTCATATTACTAACTAAGCCCATACCTAATCTATCTTCAGGAACAAAGCTTAATCTAATACCTAATTCTCTAATTTGAAGCGGGTTTTTACCTTTTAAGTTAACGATTTCGTCTTCATAGAATAAGACTTTTCCATCATTAACCATTTTTCTAATTTGTTTATTACTCATGCCATGGAAAGAAATCTTATTTCCTTCTGGGTCATGGAATTTACCTTGTGCGGCTAATGATTTAATTTTTCTTAATGTTTTATGGAAGAATGTGGCGGGTTTATCTTTTTTAGGATTATGGAAGATAACTTCGCCTGTTTCCATTGGTCTAAGACCTTGAATAGCTTCTAGTAATTCTTTTTGACCAGATCCTGAAATACCAGCGATACCTAATATTTCACCACTTCTAGCGACAAAAGAAACATCTTTGACCGCCAAATTGCCATCATTATTTCTCACGCTAATATGATTAACAAATAATCTATCGGCAACATTTTCTGGTTCAGTTCTATTGATTTCTAAATCGACTTTAGCGCCGACCATCATATCGGTTAATTCTTTAATGCTTGTCTCACTTGTTTTAACTGTGGCAATATGTTCACCTTTTCTAAAAATAGCGACCCTGTCACTTATTTCCATGACTTCATTAAGCTTATGAGTGATGATAACAATGGATTTACCATTCTTTCTCATATTCTTAATTACTTCAAAAAGATGCCTAATTTCTTGAGGAGTTAAAACAGCAGTTGGTTCATCGAGAATTAAGATATCGACATTTCGATATAAAGCCTTAACAATTTCTAAAGTTTGTTTTTCACTAACGGTCATGTTATAGACCTTTTTATTTGGGTCTAAATCAAAACCATATAAGTCGCACATTTCTTTAACTTTTTGTTCGACGTTTTTGCTTGATTCTTTAAATGTTTTACCATCTAATCCTAAAAGGATATTTTCACTAGCGGTAAAAACATCCACTAATTTGAAGTGCTGGTGAACCATACCAACGCCAAGTCTTAAAGAATCTTCTGGAGATTTAATAACGACTTCCTCGCCATTTATATAAATACTGCCTTCTTCTGGTGCATAAATACCAGAGATGATATTCATCGCTGTGGTCTTTCCAGAACCATTTTCACCCAAGATTGAAAGGATCTCGCCTTTATATAAATCGAGATTAACGTTTTTGTTGGCAATAATGGAACCAAAGGTTTTGGTAATATTTTTTAATTCGACAACCTTGATTTGTTCGTTTTGCATAATGGTGATAAAAATGCTTAAAGGGGGCAAACGTGTATTTATTTGCCCCCGTGATTTGTTTACTTAAATATTAGAAAACAGTGTTGAGATTGGTGATACCATCAATGATAACATCGAATGATGGAGCACTTCTGAATTCAGATTCGTGATAGAAACCATTTGCTAAGAGCTTATCTGCTTCTGGAGCATTTGGATATGTGTTCTTTGGATCTGGCATCATATTAGCAGCGCTTGGAGCAGCACCACCAACGGTGAATTTGGAGAGATCAAAGACATGGAGTTTGCCATCTTCTAAATCTTTTCTAACTTCGTCTAATTTAGCTTGAGCGCCACTTGGGCAGTTCTTGGAAGCTTTATCAACTTCAACGGAACCAGCTTTGAGACCTTCGGACCAGTCGTTTTCAACTTTTGGAGCTTCACCGGCTTTCTTGCTTGCTAAGAAACCGTTGATAACGTGTTCATAGTATGGAGCCCAGTTAATTCTAGAGTTGATTAAATATGTGCTTGGACCATCGGATAATGTAGAACCATTATAGGAAACGTTTGGAACTTTAGCATCTTCACAAGCTGTTGGAGCACCATGGCTATCAGCGTGTTGAGAAATTAATTTACAACCACCAGCGATTAATTCTTTAGCGATTGTCTTTTCAGCGTTTTCATCGTACCAAGAACCGGAATATTTAACATCCATTGTGGCTTCTGGGACAACACTTCTAACACCAAGATAGAAGGATGTGAAACCAGAGATGATTTCAGCATAGGTGAAAGCACCAACATAACCAACTTTAGCTTCGGCAGCGGTGTATTTACCAGCTTCGATATCGGCTTTCATTCTTAAACCACCAGCAACACCTGCTAAGTAACGGCCTTCATAGATGGAAGCAAAAGCGTTACCAAAGTTGTCTAAATTTTCACTAGCAGCGTTTGTGCCTGTAGCATGGCAGAACAAGACATCTTTGAATTCTTTAGCAGCTTTGATCATATGTTGTTCGTGACCAAAGGAGTCGGCGAAGATAATGTTACAGCCTTGTTGGGCGAGTTTCTTTGCTTCGTCATAGCATTCTGGGCCTTCTGGGATGTCTTCAGAAATAGCGAGTTTGAAGCCTAATTTCTTTTGAGCATCTTTCATGGCGATAATGAAGTTATTGTCATATGTGCTGTAGGAACCGTGTAAGCAGATTAAGCCAACGGTCACGTCAGCAGCGGCTTTCTTACCACAACCGACTAAGCCACCAAGTGAAGCAACACCTAACGCGACTAATGATAAAATACGTAATTTTTTCATTTTTGTTTTTCTCCTCCTTATACTTCTAAAAAATAAAAATGAGCTTCCTGTAATTGGAAGCCTCTACCAAAAATCAAATAGCAAAATACACAAACGGTTACTTTGCGAGTTAATTTTTTCGTAGTGCTAGATTATACGGTCTAGCGTAGAGACTTCTCACCAATTAGAGAATTATACGAAGCCAATGAAAAACAAATCTCATTGACACAAATATTATCGTTTATAAACATATAAAAGGCAACCACAAAAACTCGATTTTCGGGAAATTATTTTGCGCTAAAAATAAAAAAACTCGCACGTATTCTTTAATTAAAGATTTATCGTGCGAGGAAATATTTTTTACACTTTTTAGATTTAGTAAGACTTAGTAAGCTTCAACTGGAACAATTGATAAAACTTTGTAGTCTTTTAATAGTTTTCTACCTTGAAGTGGCGTGAGTTCAATATAGAAGATAACGCCCGCTACTGAGGCACCGCTTTTTTCAACAAGAGCGCTCAAAGCTTTCGCTGATCCACCTGTGGCTAACAAATCATCAACGATTAAGACTTTTTCACCCGGATTAAGTGCGCCTTTACTAATTTCTAATGACTCTGTTCCATATTCTAATTGATAGTCAATACGCATACCTGGTAAAGGTAATTTACCTGGTTTTCTCGCTAAAATGACTGGTTTTTGAATTTCGATTCCGATTGGGACACCAAATAAGAAACCTCTTGCTTCTGGACAGATGATTTTGTCAAAATCACCAATGTTTTCTTTAATTTCATCAACCATCACTTCAATGGTCTTTTTGCAGTATTCTGGATTTTCAAATACAGGAGTAATGTCTTTAAAAATAATACCTGGTTTTGGAAAACCTGGAACATCGCGAATGTATTTATCCGCGAGAGAGATAACTTCTTGTTTTTTATTCATATGAATGGGTCCTTTAAAACAACAATAATTTTATAACAACTTATTATCGTTCTCAATAATGACAAGCTGCATTTTAATTTAACTTTTAATTGTTTTCTTGTTTTATGTTTTTATAGTGGCTATCTATATATTTTTACTTAAAAATTGTTATTATATTAACAATCAAACGTATCGTTTTTTGTCAACAATAGGATTGTACATTTGCATTTTGTACCCAATTTTCGACAGTTTGTACCTATTTTTTGACAGGATATACCTTTAAACACTTATCTTTATAAATACCTAGTATTATAAAAGACGGAACATCAAATGATTAAGAATATTGTTATAGTTGAAGATGACCGCGATTGCGCAAACAAACTATCTAATCTTATTGAGCAGTTTTTTCATAACGCTGGATTACCTTTTTCTTTAAAAACGTATAACAGCAGTTTGGAAGCGTTAGAAAAACGCACAGGTTTTGAAGACCTCTATTTTTTAGATATTGATTTACCACACCTTAATGGTATGGAATTGGCCAAGAAGATAAGAGAAAAAGACGAAAAAGTTGTTATTATTTTTTGCTCTAATTTGGCTCAATTTGCGTTAAAAGGATATGAAGTAGGGGCGTTTGACTATATTGTTAAACCGTTTGATTATAGCAATATTGCTCACCGTTTATCCCGTGTCCTTAATGTCGATCTCCATCGTCAATCAAAGAAGATAGTTTTGAAAGTGGCGTCGTCTGAAAACGTTGTTATTAGTCACGATTCCATAATTTTTATTGAAAAAGAAAGAAACTACCTCGTTTTTCATACCGCTAAAGATGACTACTGGGTTAGAGGCTCTTTACACGAATACGAAAAAATACTCCCCAAGGATTTGTTTTCATATTCCAAAAAAGGTGTTTATGTCAATTTATCTTATGTTGAAAAAACAACGGGCGATACCGTTATAGTCGGCGGCAAAGAATTACCTCTAGCGAGACAAAGAAAAAAAGCTTTTATTGAAGAACTATTTGGATTCTTTGATAGAAAGGAAGGCAATTAATATGTTCCCACATCCCTTCGTTGAATCTTTGATGCGTGCTTTATATTTTGTTATTACTATAACTTTTATTTTGCTTTTGCTTAAACCGCAAAACAAATTACGTCGCTTTTTTGTTTTAAAAATTATCTTTTACCCGATTTTAGTTCTCTCTATTGCCGCTTTATCTAGATGGGGATTCCTAACAATTGTTGAATTATCTGGTAACAACGCTTTTCTTGGCAATATTTTTAATATCTTATTTTTCTTAATATGCGCAGCAGCTGCCTTTTTTGCTTTACTTTTATTCCACGAGATGTCTGTTCGTAAAGCTCTTTTCTTGGTGTCTGTAGCATGTTTAATTGAACATATATCAAGAAATATTATTACAATCGTAATATTCTTTATTCCACAGATAAGCACATTTATGTTTTCGCTTGGTTATTATTTCTCTATGCTATGCAATTTGCTTTTTACTCTCTCGTTATCTTTCTTGTTCTGGCTCCTTGTTATTAGAAAACAAATATCTAGATTTGATTATGATGAAACTTTAAAAAACAATCGTTTTATTGCTGTGTCTATCGTCAATTTATTTGTGTGCGTCGCTATTTCTTCCTTCACTAGCTTTACTCTCGAAGGAACCGCCAATAGTTTTACTGTGTTAGTCATTTGCCCAACTTACGCTATTTTATGTTGCTTCTTAGGTCTATATTTACAAATTAACATTGTTTCGGAAAGCAAGCTTGAAAGCGAAAAGAAGACACTCGACATTCTCATTGAAAGAGAAAGTCAAAAGAACATGTCTTTTTCTAAAAACTTAGACGCTCTTCAACTTGAAATACACGATCTAAAAAAGAGACTTCAAAGATTGGAACAAAGTGGTGGTTCAACAGAGGAAACGATGGACATCATTAAACAGTTCAATGAAGCGGTGGATAGGTATGATAATTTTGCCAAAACCGGCAATCCTGCCATCGATAGTTTACTTTCTAATTACAACATTATCGCTATTAAAGAGGAAATTGATTTCACCTATTTTGTGGACGGTTCGCTATTAAGTTTTATGGAACCGAATAATATTATTTCTTTGTTTGATAATTTACTTAGTAACGCTTTTGAAGCGGCTCTTTTAGAAGAAAAAACCAACCGTGTCATTCATTTCCAAATCGTTAACGAGAAGCAAATGGTGATGATTGTTGTGAGAAATTATTCGTCTAATGCGCCACAATTTGAAGGTGAGACACCGATCACTTCTAAAAACAAAAAATATCATGGCTATGGTATAAAGAGTGTTAAACGCATTGTAAGAAAATATAATGGCGAGGCTAAATTTGGTTATAGTAACAACTTCTTTGTGTGTCGCATTATTTTCCCTCAAGCATCTAAAAAAGAATCTTAATCGCTCTAATCTTTCTTTTTCTTTCTTATAAAATATGTCAATAATGCGATTTGTTTATTGACTAATTTGCCGTTCGTACCATATTTCATGCTGTTCATACCTCTTTTTTCTTACTCGGTTTTTGCGCTTATATAATGAGAGCAATTCGAGTGCTGTTTTAATGCGGCACAATATAGGAGGAAAAAGAATAATGGTTACGAAAAAAAGTAACAAAAAAGGTTTAGGAAGCCCCAAGTTCTTAGCGGTCTCAGTTTTAGCTGTGGCAAGCGCGATGGTATTGGGTGCTGCTATGAAACCAAACGCATTACACGCCTATAACGAAAACCTTCAATATGGTGGTAAGTTCTTCACAGAATTCCAAACCGCCGAACAAGCATTCAATGCTGCTCATGAACAAGCAGGCCGCATTGTTGCTGAAGGTACAGTTTTATTCAAAAACGATGGCACATTACCTCTCAATCCAAGAGAAGATAAAGTCACTGTTTTAGGCGTTATGTCTGGTAGCCTTGCCGAAGGTGTCGATGGTACCCTCGTCCAACCAAATGCTCCAGATCCAATGGCAGCCGGTTTAAGAAATGCTGGTTTCCAAGTTAACCCAGTCATGGAAGACTTCTATGCTAGCTTATCCGACAAAGCTGAAAAGAAAGAAGTCGTCGAGTTCAACGAAGCCGTCAATCGTTCAGTGAAAACATATGGCGATGCAGCGGTTATTGTTCTCCAAAGAGTAGTTGGTAAGGAAAACATCTCACCAGAAGTTGCCTTAACAGGTAAGAAATATAATGCCAACTCCATCGAAGGTCATAGAGACCAAGACGGTGCTTTGAGGGAATTCCAAGACAAGAAGAGAGATGGTGCATCAGAAGATGACCCATACGGTTGGGAACATAAACATTCCGCATGGTCACCAAAAGAAGAAACCGATGATTTAACAGATGCTATTGTCCATGGTGATAATGTTGAAGTTAAACACGGTTTACAATTAAGCTCCTCAGAACAAGCTTTAATTGAATACGCAAAAGAAAACTTCGGAAAAGTTATCGTTACACTTAACTCTTCCCACGCCTTCGAGTTCTATAACTTAGAAAAAGATGAAGGAATCAACGCTATCGTGTGGTTTGGTCGTCCAGGTATCCATTCAGCCGGTATTACTGCTGTTGGCAAAATCCTCGCAGGTGAAATCAATCCATCTGGTTCTGCACCAGCAGAATATGAAAGAGACTTCACAGCCGACCCAACATTTATGAACACAAGCACTGGTAGACAATTTAGATATGGTGCTTTAGGCGAAGATGTTCCAGGCGACTATGTTGGTCGTTTCCCAAATAATGAAGATCCAACAAAATGTTATTTAACAGGCCGTCCAGGTCAACAATTATCCGGTATCAGATTCATGGATTATGAAGAAGATATCTATTTCGGATATAAATATTATGAAACCTATTATGCTGAAGCATTAGAGGGTAATGTTGCCTTAACAGCCGGCAAATCCGCTGCTGAAGCAAAAGAATTAGCGGATGCATGGCATCATCATAATGTTGTTTATCCATTTGGTTTCGGTTTATCTTATACAAACTTCTCTTATGAAATGAAGGGTGTTTATAAAGATGCAAAAGCCACTCAAGCTTTCATCAATGGTGATGATTTAGCTGAAGGTGCAAACCAAGTTAAGAAACTCTATGCTCGCGTCGAAGTCAAGAATATTGGTGACGTGGCTGGTAAGAAATCAGTTCAAATCTACGCCACAGCTCCATATAGCGCGACAAGCAATATTGAAAAACCATTCGTTAAACTTGTTGGTTTCAAGAAAACAAAACTCTTAAAACCAGGTCAATCTGAAATCGTTACAGTGGAAATTGATGTCCAAGATATCGCTTCCTTCGATGCGAATGACATTAATAACAATAGTCATGCTGGTTATGAATTCGATGCTGGTCACTACGTCTTAAGAGCAATGGGTAACTCTTCCATTCTCCGCTCTCAAGAAGCAAATGAATATGCTGAATATGAATTTGATGTTTCAGCGACACTCAATTTAACCAAAGATACATTCTCTGGTAACGAAGTTGTCCCATTATTCTCTGATCCAACTCAATTAGACTATTCACTCCGTCCAGCGGATGGTTCTTGGTCTAAGAAAGTTGGTGTTGGTTCTGTCTTATTGAGCAGATCTGATTTAGACGGTACATTCCCAAAAGCCCCAACTTATGACGATTTAATCATGAGTGAAGAAGCAATTGCTAAAGCCGCTAAGACATATGCTATGACAGCCGCTAACAACCTCAATGGTTTCTTTGGCGATGAACTTGGTTCTTTAGATAAAGAAGGTTCTCAATGGATTAAGACTGTTCCAGAAAACTGGACACAAGCCGCTGATGGCAATGCTACCCCAGAATTAACATTAAAAGATATGGCCAATGTTCCATTTGATGATCCAAAATGGGATACATTCATGAATCAAATGACATGGGCTGAAATGAGATCAGTCTTTACACAAAATCAACCAGCTATGGCTAGATTTGGTAAATTAAAAGATGCCAACACCGATAGACCTCTTAACTTAGGTGGTACATTCACATGGCCAGATGCTCCATTACAAGCTGCTACAATGAACCCAGAATTACTCGAAAGAATGGGTGAATTAATTGGTGAAATGTGCTTACTCAAGAGCTCAATCACAACTGGTTGGTGGGGCCCAGGCGCCAACACTAACCGTTCTCACTTCGATGGTAGAAGTAAAGAATACTATTCACAAGATGCCGTTTTAGGCGGTTATATGGGTGCTGCTGCTTCTAGAGGTGCTTCCTCTAAAGGTATCATCGTTTACATCAAACACTTTGCTATCCATAACGAAGAAGATATTGGTAACTCCGTTAATACATTCATCTCTGAACAAGCTTTCAGAGAAAACTTCCTCGTCGCCTTCAAGAAAGTTATGCAAGATGGTCACGCTGGTGGCACAATGCCTAACGCTCAAAAAGAAGGTTGCTGGTTACAAGGTACACACAACTACGACTTCTTAGTTACAATGGCTAGAGAAGAATGGGGTTGGAATGGTGAACACGTCTCTGACATGGTTATGGGTCAAAACTCCCCAGCCTTCACAGATCCACGTGTTGATGCAGATGCCGCTGCTTTACCAGCCGATGAACAAGCTGCTTACAAAGCAAAATACAGATGGGCCGGTGGCAATAATAACAACATGGATTTATTCATCCGTTGTACAGTTTGCCCAATGAGCGGTTCCATGGGTAACGTTAAAGAAACATGGGATGCTACATTACGTGATGGTAAAGGTGGTGTCAAGTATACATGGGGTCAAGGCGATAACACAAAAGTAGTTGAAAACGATCAAGTAACATACTACTGGGTTAGATATACCGCTAAATGTGCGATGTTCAAATCCGCCAACTCTTGCTTAGCTCAAAACGGTTTATCTGCTGCTCTTAGCGCTTTAGCCAATAAGACAATTGAAGGCAAACAAGGTACAGCCATTAATGAAGAAGCTCCAATTTCTGCCGCTATCTTAAATGGTAGTACAGCCAAATACAGCGTCTCTAGTGGTGAACTTCCAGCCGGTGTTTCCTTAAATGCAAATACAGGTGCTATCACAGGTACTCCATCTGGTCCTGGCTCATATAGAGTTACAATTCAAGCTGCCTTAGATGGTTGGATTAAGAAATCCTTCAATGTAACATTCAACATTGCTTCTGCTTGGACATTAACTTTAGAAGCTCTTGAAGCAGATAAAGCCTTAGCCGAAGATGGTTCCATCGTTTACGGTGTTAGTGGCGTTCCAGCTAATGCTACCTATTCCGTCAATAGTGGTGCTCTCCCAACCGGTTTAAGCATTGCTAATAACGGTACAATCTCTGGTACTCCAACAGCTGCAGGCGAATACAAATTCACTATCAAAGTAACATGGACTTCAGGTTCAGGTAGTAACGCTAGAACATATACCTACGTTTCTGAAGAATTCACAGTCAATGTTGCTGGTGATGTTGCTCCACAACCAGTCTCCCATGGTGGTATCGTCTCTTCCGTCATTAATGATGAAGGTCACTTAGTTATCACATATGAAGATGGCGAAATCGTTGATCTCGGCTTAGTCGTTGGTGCGGACGGTCAACCAGGTGCTCAAGGTGAACAAGGTCCTGCTGGCCCACAAGGTCCTGCCGGTCAAAACGGTCAAGATGGTCAACCAGGTGCTCAAGGTCCTCAAGGCCCACAAGGCGAAAAGGGTGAAAAGGGCGACACCGGTGCTCAAGGTGAACAAGGTCCTGCTGGCCCACAAGGTCCTGCCGGTGCTGATGGTAAAGATGGCGCTGACGCAAAAGGTTGTGGTGGTTCTATCGCCGCTGCCTCTGGCATCATGGCTCTCATTGCTGGCTTAGGCTTAGCCTTTACCGCTATTAAGAGAAGAAAAGATCAATAATCTACTCAAGTAGCGTTATAAAACAATAAAAACGTACTAATCCAACGTCTCTTTTTGGGGCGTTGGATTAACGTTTTATAAAGCGGTGTCTGAACACATCGCTTTATAAAATGAAAAAAGGAGAGAAACTAATGAACAACAAAAATATAAGTAAATTACTTATTGTTGCCTTAACATCCTTCATGATTGTGGGATGCCAAAAAGGTAATGATCCAAGTAATAGCAAAAAAAGCGAAGATACGCAAATACCTTCTAAATCATCAGATGATTCGGCACATAATTCATCCGATGACGGAGGCGAAATCATTGATAAGATTGTCGAAGATATTTCTATTAAAGTGACACCTAAAACAGAATACGTCGTTGGAGAAGAATTCTCCATTGAAGGTGGTGTTATCGAATTACAATTTGAAGATGGAACTACGAAAGATATTCCATTTAGTCACCCACAAGTCACAATTACCACACCAGATTTATCCACTGTTGGTGTTAAAACAGTCACTGTTGACTATGACGGTTTCAAAGCGACTTATCAAATCAACGTTAAAAAACAATCGTATCTCGTGACGCTTGATTTAAATTATGAAGGTGCAGTTAATCCCGACCCAATTGAAGTGGTAGCGGGTGAATATTTAAATAGACCAGTTGATCCAACTAGAACAGATTACCGTTTTGTTAAATGGACTAGTGATAAATTAGGTAATGAAACGTTTAATTTCACTTCAACCCCAATCAATTCTAGCATTACTATTTATGCTCAATGGGAACAAGAATTCGCTGTTTATTTCGATTTAGATGATGGCAGCGCAAAAGTCAAAGTTGCAGCCACTTTAAACGCTCCAATTTTAATGAATGCCGCGCCAAGTGTCTTAAGAACTGGTTACCAATTCTTAGGCTGGTATAACGGAAATGATCTTTATGATTTTGCGACACCAATTACCGCTGCTTTAAATTTAAAAGCGCATTGGAAAGCAATTGATCCTAGTAAAGATGTTCATACAGTAACTATTAATTACAACGCTGGCGATACATATGCTTCTATTAGTTATTATGTTGAAGACGGCGCTACAACATTTACTCCATCTAGTCCAGTTATTGAAGGTAAGGAATTCCAAGGTTGGTATCAAGCCTCTCAAGGCAATGATGCCTTTGATTTTACCGCTCCAATTAACGAAGACAAGGTCGTTTACGCTCACTATCGAGTTGATTTCTACACCGTTAACTTTAAATATGTTGCTAATGGTGTTGAAACCGTTTACGAAACTAAAACAGTAGAGCCAGGTAAAAAAGTCAGTGCTCCTTCTAATTCCCCATTAGTTCAAGATTATATATTTGATGGAAAATGGTATAGCGATAAAGCTTGTACAACAGTTTTCGATTTTTCAAGCCTTGTGTATCAAGACTACGACTTATATATGAAAGCTTTAAAGAAAAACATCTTTGAAGCGGAATATACATATATCGACGAAAACAAATCCGGCGTTGGTTCTAGTGACTCGTTCTTCGGCTTAATGCTTATTTATAAAGACAACGGCACTGCGATGGCTAGCAACGGATATTATGTTAGCGGCCTTTACTATAACGGCGCGTTTATTGAATTCGTCATCTACTCTTCAAAAGCTGTTAACGATGCTCAACTATCCATGAATCTATCTTGTGAATACGCCAATATGTTCATCGCTCCAGAAAACACAACAGTGGAGGGACAACCATTCTATGGTTATGAAGTCGCTAATTATAAAGGTGATGTTAATGAAAGTGGTGTCTTACAAAAAGATGGTTTAGGTTACGCTAAATATATCGAATCAACAAAAACAGTTGTCAATTATGAACCAATCGCTTTAGTGGATCCAGTCCCTGTTGATCAAGGCTGGTATGATAAAAGACCATTTGGTGAATATTTCTTCACTGCTTCATTTGTTTTATATGAAGGCTATAACGTTATCAGATTAACAACCAAAAATAGTGTTCCTCCATATGATGGCACAATGGACGCCAATGCTCCAATGATTGATAACATTATCATTTATACTGATAGTGAATTAACTTGGACTCCACACGAAGAAAATGTCGCAGATATCGATAAAATCCATCACGAGGGTTAATACAAAATATGAAAAAATTCTCTTTTAAAAGACTGATTAATTTGCCGATGCTCTTTTTGGGTATTGCCGTTTTGATTCAAGTCTTGTCGTTAATTATTTATAACGCTACTGGCATCGATGAATTTAACGATACCTTATCAAAAGAAGTTATCATCTTCAGCATTATTTCAATCGCTTTAGGTGTCATCCTTCTTTTGGTTAGATTATTTGGTTTTGATGAGGCAAAGATCCTATTAGGCAACTTCGATGTGTTTATTGTCATTAATTACATCCTCGCCTTATTTGCTTTTATGTTCTTTGTCATTAGCAAAGTCAATTACATTACCAACGTCATCGTTTCTATCGATGGCACAAAAATATCATTTATATTTGTTTTCACAGTGATTGTTTTCTTGCTCTCTTTTGCTTTATTCCTCGTTTCTGGAATTATGTACAAAAGATTAGCTAAAAAAGAGGAAAAGGAGGGTGAAAGCAATGCAATCTAAATTATTTAAACGATTGTTTTTAGGATTTGGTACATCATTTGCTATCTTAATTCCTGGTTTAGCCGTGGCACGTGCTAACGGGGCAATGATTAATCACGCCTTTAATATCAATGGCTACAAAGTAGTGGATGTTGGAGAAACCGATCCTGAAGAATCGATCTATTTCAAGAGTAACTACAACAGTTTAGAAGAAGTTAAAGCCGCTGGTACAAAGCTAGTTACCGAAATTGAAGAAGGCGGCTTGGTCCTTTTAAAAAATGATAATAACGCCCTTCCATTAACTGAAAGTGCGCCAAAAGTTAGTTTGTTTGGTAACGGTTCTGTTTCTCCTAACTATACTCCATCTTTATCAGGTGGTTCTGTTAATGTGAGTGAATACAAAACTCTAAAACAAGCTTTAGAAAGCGTTAATTGTTCCGTTAATGGCGGTCTTTGGGATTATTATGTTTCCAATAAATCAACATATGGTCGTAAAAATAGTGTTTCAGGTTTAGTTAAAACATATACCATTAACGAAACACCATGGAGCAATGTAAACACCGCTAACGGTGATACATTTGCTAATTATGGTGATGCCGCGATTGTGACAATTACTAGAGATAGTGGTGAAGGTTTTGACTTAACCACCAAGGGTAGTGATGGACGCAATGGCATGTATTTAGGCTTATCAAACGAAGAAATCGATTTATTAAAAGGCTTAACAGCGCTTAAACAAGCCAATACATTCAAAAGAATCATCGTTTTATTAAATTCATCTTGTCCAATTGAACTTAATTTCTTAAACGATTCCGCAATTGATGTTGATTCTATATTGTGGATTGGTAATGCTGGTGGATTTGGTTTAGAAGCAGTCGCAAAAGCTCTTGTTGGTCAAATCAATCCATCTGGTAAATTATCCGATACATATGTTAAAGAAGCCTTATCTTCTCCTGCAATGGCCTCGTGGGCCGCAACAGACACAGGTATCTTTGCCCAAGAATATAACAATGCTAGTGATTTCAGCTTAAATAGCACATCTAAATATTATGGTGTCTATGTTGAAGGTATCTACGTTGGATATCGTTATTATGAAACAAGATATGAAGACGTTATTTTAAATAGAGCTAATGTTGGTTCGTTTAATTATAGCAACGAGGTTGCTTATCCGTTTGGACATGGCTTAAGTTATTCTAATTTCACTTATAGTGATTTTAAAGTTAGCGAATCGAGTGACCATAAATCATTTGATGTTGAAGTAACAGTCACTAATAACGGTTCTAAAGCAGGTCGTGAAGTCGTACAAGTTTATGGTCAGAAACCATATGTTGATGGTGGTTTAGAAAAAGCCTCCATCGAACTCATGGGTTACGCTAAAACAAAAGAATTAGCAGCATCTTCTAACGAAAAGGTCGTTATTAACATTAAAAAGGAACAATTCAAATCCTATGATAATTTGGTTAATAAGACCTATATCTTAGATGCTGGCGATTATTATCTTTCCGTTGGTAAAGATGCTCATGATGCATTAAATAACGTCTTGGCTAAAAAAGGTCAAGCAGTGGGTGATGCTAACTTTGCGGCTTTAGCCTTTAAACAAGCAGCATTAGATAATACCACTTACGCTAAAGCGGAAACTGGTAAAGTTGTGACTAATCAATTAGATATGATGGATATCAATTTATACGCTAAGAAAGGCGATAATTCTGTTAACTATGTTTCTAGAAATAATTGGGCTGGTACTTATCCAACTGCTAAAATTAGCCTTTCTGTTAATGACAAAATGGCTAATGATTTAGCAAGTCATAAAGAAATTAAGGAAGAAGAAAACGTTCCTACATACACATATAAATCAGGTGAACAAAACTCACTTGTTAATTTAAGAGGCTTACCTTTTGATCACGAATTATGGGATAAACTCTTAGACCAGATGACATATGAAGAACAAGCCCTACTTATGAGCAATGGTGCTTTTGGTACAGTTTCCATTGATAGTGTGTCTCTTCCTGCTACAAAAGCAAGCGATGGTCCTAACTTCATCACATCTACCAAAACAAATGTTGCCTTACCTTCTGAAGGTATTTGGGCATCGGCATTTGATAAAGAACTGTTGGTCAAAATTGGTGATTATCTCGCTGAAGATGCACGCATTAACGGTATTGATACTTTATACGCTCCAGGTATCAACATTCATAGAACACCATTTATTGGTCGTAGCCATGAATATTTCTCAGAAGATCCATATTTAACTGGCGTTTCCGTGATGAACGAAATTCAAGGTATGGAAGCCAGGGGTGTTGTTTCTGTTACAAAACACTTCGCCTTTAACGATGAAGATAGCGCTAGAAATGGTATCTCCATTTGGTTAAATGAACAAGCCGCTAGAGAAATCTACTTAGCGCCATTTGAATACGCTATTGGTAAAAACTATGGCAATGGACACGGCTGTATGTCTGGCTTTAATAGAGCGGGTACCGCTTGGGTTGGTGCCAGCAACGCCTTACAAAATATCATCGCTAGAGAAGAATGGGGCTTTGAAGGATACTTTATCACTGATATGGCTTCCTCTAACGGTGCTTTATATATGACCTATGACGACGGCATTATGGCGGGAACCGATATTTATCTTGGCTCTGGCTCTAAGACCGCTCTAAAGGACTATAAAGGCAGTTTAACGTTCAAAAAGAAAGTAAGAGAAGCGGCTCATCGCATCCTTTACGTTCAAGTTAACTGTTCTTGCGCAATGAATGGCATCTCCGCTAGTAGTAAGATTGTGACCTTAACTCCATGGTGGGACACACTTCTTAATTCATTAATGATTGCTAGTGGTGTTATTGCAGGATTATCTCTTGCTATGTCATTTATCATCGTTTTAATTCCGAAAAAGAAAAAAAGAATAGAAACCACTCATTAGAGAACCTCCGCGTTTCTATCAAACGTCAAAAGCGGTGGCGTGCCGGTTACCGCTTTTGATTTTGCTTATAAATGAAGTATGAAGCTACATACATTATAGCTATAAAAATTATAAATATGTGACATTTTGCCAAGTAAATAACGCATTCTAAAAAATATCTAAAAAACCCTTTGCATTATGCGTGCTCATTTGGTAATCTTTTAGGCAAAGAATTGCTATGGAGAAACTAGTTAGAAAATTGAAGAATCCTACCGCTTTAGGGGGTTTCTTCCCTCTCGACAGCCTCTCTATCGCTATTCGTATTTGTTGATTGACTCCTAAGATTTGGAGTCTTTTTTTTGCTCGGAAGGAGAAACAGTTATGGCAAAAACAAATCTTATCTACGATGTAGAAGACAAGCCAAGTTGGGGAAGAACCATCGTCTTCGCATTACAACAACTTTTAGCCATCATGGCTGCTACTATTGCCGTTCCAATGATTGTCGGTAATGGTATGAGTACATCTGCTGCCTTATTCGGCGCTGGTGTTGGTACAATCGTTTACTTACTTTTCACAAAATCAAAATCACCAGTCTTCTTAGGTAGTTCATTCGCTTTCTTAGGAAGTATGTTCGCTGCCTTCGGTGGTGCCTATGCTGGAACAAC
>JAEEGK010013213.1_pt1 | contig 18640 bp, 14 predicted proteins | sample 8958771 | NCBI WGS metagenome assembly JAEEGK01 (sample SAMN16246547, study PRJNA631951) | gut metagenome | biome: gut microbiome; feature: rumen; material: SC-attached | host: Bos | place: Iran: Karaj | collected 2018-10
TCCGCAATGAACACCTGATTTGAGTAAAGCTTGATCTTGCCTTCTATTGAATCGTATTCGGTATTGATCTTAGGGAAGTACAGGATACCTTTTAAGTTAAAAGGATAATCCATGTTCAGATGGATCCAGAACAGAGGCTCCTTGTAATCATTGAACACATCACGATAAAACTTTTTGTAATCCTCATCCTTGCAATCGTTGGGTGTTTTGGTCCAAAGAGGGTGGATCTCATTAATGGGTTCGGGCTTTTTGGGCTCTTTCTTCTCTTCTCCCTCTTTGCCCTCTTCCTTCTTGTCCTCGGGCTTCTCTTCTTCCTTGGCGTTCTCATCCTTAAAGAAGATGGGTACGGGCATAAATGAGCAGTACTTTTCTATAACTTCCCTAGCCTTATAAGCATTGGCAAATTCATAGCTGTCCTCGTTCAGATAAAGAACGATGGTGGTTCCTCTCTCTTCCTTCTCGCCTTCGCTCATCTCATAGCTCATGCCGCCTTCGGATTCCCAATAAACAGGCTTGCTGCCCTCTTTATAGGAAAGGGAATCAATGGTAACCTTATCCGCAACCATGAATGCGGAATAGAAACCAAGTCCGAAATGACCGATGATCTGGTCTGCGCCTTCCTTGTCCTTATACTTTTCAAGGAAGTCCTTTGCACCGGAAAAGGCGATCTGGTTAATGTACTTGTCCACTTCGTCGGCGGTCATACCGATACCGTTATCCGTAAAGGTAATGGTCTTGTTTTCCTGATTTACAAAAACAGACATTTTAAGTTCTTCACCTTCGGGGATCTGCCATTCACCGATACCGTCCAGCTTTTTTAATTTGGTAATGGCATCGCAACCATTGGAGATCAGTTCGCGATAAAAAATATCATGATCAGAATAAAGCCACTGCTTGATTATCGGAAATATATTTTCCGAATCGATAGAAAGATTTCCCTGTCTTTTTTCCATTTTATTACCTCCGATACAGGCACGGCCTCATATATCCGCACCTTCTTTTTATAATTTAAGATTCTAAAATGATATTATAGCCCTAAGATTTTAAAAGTCAAGAAAAAATTAGCACTCATTTGAAATGAGTGCTAACATATCTTATTATTTCAATATTCTGATCAAAAAGAACAACTGACTGCCCTGTCTGTTTATTTGGCCTCAGAACTAATCAGGCTCATATTTCCTTCCAGGGTATAAGCTCCGTATCCCAAAGGCATGATAAAGTGCTGTCCCTTCTTGATCTCACGGCCGTTCAACTTTCCCTCGCCGTCAATTACGGAAAACATCCTGTAGGTCCCGGGAGCGTCAAAGGATGCCTTTCCCTTAAGATCCGTCTTCCACACCTTATAAAACTCACAATCAACAAACTCTTCTATCTCAGCATCGCCAACCTCTGACTTTTTGCAGGCGCTCAGCACATCCTTATGAGGACAGTTGATCACATCTATGCTCTGCTCTATATGAAGCTGACGGGGCTTGCCGTTCTGCAGCCTTCCGTAATCATAAAGCCTGTAGGTGATGTCACTGGACTGCTGAGTCTCAAGGATCAGTGTTCCTGCCTTTATGGCATGAACGGTTCCGGGAACTATCTGGAAGAAATCGCCTTTCTTAATGGGCCTGGGAGTAATGAGTTCGTCCCAGCGGTCATTGTGGATCATATCCGCCAATTCTTCTTTTGTTTTTGCATTGTGACCGATAACTATGGTAGCATCCGGATCGCAATCCAAAATGTACCAGCATTCGGTCTTTCCAAGACTTCCGTTTTCATGTATCGAAGCATAGGCATCGTCGGGATGTACCTGCACAGAAAGATCTGCTTTGGCATCGATGATCTTTATCAGCAAAGGGAACTTCTTTTTGTGATCACCGAAAAGCTCCGGATGCTTTGCATAAAGTTCGCTCAGTTTCCAGCCGTCAAACTCACCGCCGCAAATGGTATCATCTCCGTTCTCATGAGCGGATACAGCCCAGCATTCTCCGGTATCGTCTCCGGGAATATCATAGCCGTATACATCTCTCATCCTGTTTCCGCCCCAGATCACCTGTTTAAATACAGGAGAAATAAAGAGAAGATCTGTCATTTTTTAATCCTTCCTATCTGTACATTATAGCCGCAGCCAGTTCATTTACCACTTCAGAGTCAGCAAAATATTCAATAATTGCAAGTCCAAACTCGATGGCTGTTCCCATACCTCTGGAAGTGATTATATTACCGTCGGCAACCACATTATCCGCATAAACCTCAGCACCTGCCAGCTTAGGCTCGAATCCGGGATAGCAGGTGGCTTTCCTGCCCTCTAAGATCCCCAATCCGCCAAGAACGCTGGGAGCGGCACAGATGGCCGCCAAAAGCTTTCCGGCTGCGGCGAAATCCTTAAGCGTGGTGCAAACTCCGGTATGCGTGGCAAGATTATTTGTTCCGGGCATTCCGCCGGGAAGGATCAATGCATCGTAGTCATTCATATCCACATCGTCAAAACGTTTCTCGGCACCGAACACGATCCTGTGAGATCCGGTAACCGCCTTACTATCACTGATGGAAATGATATCCGTATCCATTCCTGCTCTTCTTAAAAGATCGACTACGGTAAGGGCTTCTATCTCCTCACAACCGTCAGCCGCAAGTAATGCAATTCTGATCATTATATGCTCCTTTCAAATACCTTGATCTGTTTTAACGCACCTTCAACCGCATTCTTTACACTGCCGTCCTTAAAGGGGCTTTCAAGTCCCGCGCCCTTAAGAAGGTCGAGGTAGCCTCTGCTTCCGCCGAGTTTGCAAAGAGTGAGATAAGAATTCCATCCCTCCTCTTTGTTCTTTAAGGATTTGCCATAGATCTGGAAAGCACAGATCTGAGCAAGAGCGTAATCGATATAGTAAAAAGGATAAAGGAAAATGTGCTGTTTCTGCATCCAGAAGCCGCCCTTCTCCAGGAATTCATTTCCGTCATAGCTTCTCCAGGGAAGGAAGGTCTTTTCAATATCATGCCATGCTGCATATCTTTCCTCGGCAGTCATATCCGGTTTATCAAAGACTCTGCACTGGAATTCATCTACCGCACAAAGGTAAGGGATCACCTTTAAAGCCTCTGTTAAATGAGCATATCTAAACTTATCCGCCTTATTTCCGAAGAACTTATCCATCCAGGGATAGGTGAGATGTTCCATGGTCATGGAATGGATCTCGTCAATGTCACTGGTGGACATGATGAGTGCGGAAAGGGGATGGATCCTGGAGGAAACATAACCTTCAAAAGAATGGCCCGCTTCATGAGTCAATACTTCCACATCTGCCGATGTACCGTTAAAGTTGGAGAAAATGAAGGGAGCCTTTCTCTTTTCCATAAGTGTCATATAGCCACCCAGATGCTTGTTGGGTCTGGTCTCCAAATCAAAGAGTTCGTACTTCACCATGAAATCAAAAAATTCCTTGGTCTCGGGTGAAAGCTCGGAATACATCTCCTGAGCCCATTTAACCATCTGATCCTTGTTTCCGATAGGCTTTGCGTTACCCTCGGGGAAAACAAGAGTTTCATCATAGTATTCGAGTTTTTCAAGTCCCAGTCTCTCCTGCTGCTCTTTATAGAGCTTGGAAACCTCGGGAACAATGATCTCCACCACCTGTTTTTTGAAATTGGTAAGATCAGCCTTGGTATAATCAAAATGTTCGCTGGAAATGAGCTCATATTCCCTGTAATTGTCAAAGCCCACGGTCTGAGCCTTCTTAACTCTGATCGCCACCAGCTTGTCATATACTTCGTCAAGCTTTTTGGATACGCCCTCATAGAGTCCCGCCCATGCTTCGAAGGCTTCCTTTCTCTCGGCTCTGTCAGTGCTCTGCATATGCCTTAAAAGTCCGTAGAAATTGCACTCTTCACCGCGGAAATTACATATGCACTTCGCGGCTATGGAAGAATACTCCTGGCTGAGCTTGTTTTCTTCAATAATGAGAGGAACAAGTCTCTCATCCTTAAGGATCAGCTTCTTCTCCTCGGTCTCGTTTAAGATCTTACCGAATTCCTCGTCAAATTCCTTTCTGAAAGGGGAATTAAGAAGAACATTACTGTAACGCTTGTTTACGGTCATGAGCTTGGGAAGTTCTTCATCCAGCCAGTTCTGCTCTGTTTCGTAGAACTTGTCGGACTTATCCATGGTGGAACGGATGTAACAAACCTGCACCATGTCACCTATCTCCTTGTCAGCTTCACCCAGCTCAAAAAGCACCTTTTTGAACTCGTCAAAGGAGGAAGCCTTCTCCATTTTATCCAGACACTCATTCTCAAAAGCTTCAAACTTCTTAAGATCCGGTCTTACATACTTGATCTCTGAAAATTTTTCCATTAGTTTTACCTCATATTATTTTATTTGAGCCGCATACAGTTCGTAATAGGCCCCTTTCTTTTGCATCAGTTCCTCATGCCTGCCCTGTTCTGCGATCCGTCCGTCATTCACCACTATTATCTCATCTGCATGCTGTATGGTGGAAAGTCTGTGAGCTATGATAAAGCAGGTCTTGTTTTCCATAAGCTTTTCCATGGCAGACTGTATCAGTTTTTCCGTTCTGGTGTCCACATTTGATGTGGCCTCATCCAGGATCAGCATGGATGCATCCGTAAGCATTGCTCTTGCAATGGTGAGCAGCTGTTTTTGTCCTTTGGATATGTTTACCCCGTCTTCCGTAAGGATCGTATTGTACCCCTGAGGCTGCTTCATGATAAAGGAATGTATGCGCGCGGTCTTTGCGGCATTCACAACTTCTTCCATTGTAGCATTTTTTTTGCCATATGCAATATTTTCATATATTGTTCCGCCAAATACCCAGGTGTCCTGCAGTACCATGGCAAAGCTTCCTCTTAAGGATCTTCTGGTTATAAGATCATTCTCTCTTCCGTCGATCAATATTTTTCCCGACACGGGATCGTAAAATCTCATAAGAAGATTTATAAGGGTGGTCTTTCCCGCACCCGTGGGTCCGACAACTGCGATAAGCTTACCCGGCTCGGCCCTTAATGAGAAATCCTTTAAAATGATCTTTCCCGGATCATAACCGAAATCCACATTTTCTATCCTTACATCGCCCTTAACCTTTTCAAGGGTAACAGCCATTTCTTTATCAGAAAGTTCCACATCTTCCGAAAGTATCCTGTTTACTCTTTCCGCTGCTGCCAATGCAGACTGGAGTTCCCCGAATATGTTTGCCGCTTCGTTTATGGGACCGGAAAACTTCCTGGAATAAATAACAAAGGAAGATACATTTCCCAGAGTCATGGAACCCAGATAGAAAAGAACGGCTCCGAAAACGGTAACAAGACACATGGAAAGGTTGTTTATAAAATTTATGGTAGGGCCCATGGTGGCATTAAGATAGTCCGCATTGTAATAAGCCTCTGTGGCTTCCACATTGACATTTGAAAATCTTTCCGTATAGACCGCCTCGCAGGCATATCCCTGAATGACTCTCTGACCGCCTACTGTCTCTTCCACATATCCGTTCATCTGTCCAAGTTTTGCGGATCTTATGGCAAACCTTGGTCTGGTAAGTTTGGTCATGTGAGCCGTATACATAAAAGAAATAGGTATGGTGACGCACATTACTATCACAAGTACAGGCGATATCTTCACCATCATGCCGAAGGATCCCACCACCGTTACCACACTGGCAAGGATCTGCACCACATCGTTGGAAAGAGATGTGTTTATCACATCAATATCATATGAGACCCTGCTGATGATATCTCCCGCCATATGTTTGTCAAAATAAGACACGGGAAGCTTCATGAGTTTATCGAAAACGTCCTTCCTCATCCTTCTTACTATCTTCTGGGATATGCTTCTCATTAAAAGCGCCAGAGAATAAGAAAGAATTGCGGATATTATATAAAATACGGCCATCATCCGGGCATATCCGAAGGCGACTCCAAAATCCACTGCCCCCTTACCGTGCATGGCATCGATGGCGGAGCCGGAAAGTCCGGGACCGATCAGGGCAAAGGAATTGGCCGCGATGGTCAAAACAAGCGCAGAAAACAAAAGGAACTTGAATTCCTTAAGATATCTCCAAAGAAAAGCTGCCGCCGCCTTCGGATCCCTTGCATGTTCTACTGCCTTACTGACTCCCGTGGTCTTGTCTTTTGCCATTATAATAAGCTTCCCAGCTGAGTAGCTGCTATCTCCTTATATACTTCATTACCCTTCATAAGCTCTTCGTGGTTGCCAAAGCCTATGATCTTACCGTCTTCTATCACCAGGATCTTACTCATCTTCATTACCGAGCTGATCCTTTGTGCCACGGAGATCAAAACCGAATCTCCGTAGTTCTTGTTTATGTTTTCTCTGAGTTCTGCATCCGTCTTGTAATCCAGCGCCGATGAAGAGTCATCAAGAACCAGAAAGTCAGGATGTCCCGCCAGGGCTCTTGAAACAAAGAGCCGCTGCTTCTGTCCCCCTGAAAGATCCGCTCCCTTAATGGCCGCTTCGTGCTTGAAACCTTTTTCCTTTCCCAGAATAAATTCCAAGGCACAGGCCGCTTTTGCAGCTCTTTCCGTATCTTTTTCGGATATCTCTCTTCCGAAACGTATGTTTTCCTCAATAGTATCCGCAAAGATGATGTCATTTTGGAAAGCCACACCGAACTTTCGCCTGAGTTCTCCCAAAGGATAGGTTCTTATATCTCTTCCGTCAATAAGTATCTGTCCCTTCGAAGGGTCGTAATACCTCATTAACAGGCTGATAACAGTGGTCTTTCCCGAGCCTGTGGCTCCGATCACACCTAAAGATTCTCCCTTTTCCACCGTAAAGTTTATGTCATTAAGGACATATCTTTCCTCGACCTCTTCATTGTTTTCGTTGTAACTGAAATAAACATGCCGAAACTCTATCCTGGGTGCGTTTTGAACCGGCTCCTTTTCCAAAGGAAACACCTTAAGATCGTCCTCCGCATCCATTACCGCATATATACGCTTTGCGGAGGCAGAAGCCTTGGAATAGTTAACAAAGATACGGTTAACCGCAATGATCGAGTTAAGGATCATGGTAAAATAAGTGAGAAAGGCGATTATGGTACCGGCTTTTATTGCTCCCGAATCCACCCTGTAAGCACCTACCACTATTACCAGGACCAGACCCATATTTAAGAAAAAGCTGATCACAGGTCCTGAAACAGCTGTAACACCCGAGGCTTTAAGTTCTCTGGAAACGGTTTCCGAATTTGCATTTTCAAATCTATCTCTCTCATGGTCTTCTTTTGAAAGGGCCTTGATAACACGTATGCCCGAAACATCTTCCCTCATGATCCTGACCATCTTGTCGATGGAGGTCTGCACCCTTGCATAGAGCGGGATACCCTTCTTGGAAATAAAGAATACCACTCCGAAAACAAAGGGGAAGGTGGCAACAAGGGTAAGGGTCAGCACCGGATCCAGAGAAGCACACATTATGAGTCCTCCCAGAGTGATAAAGGTGGACCTCACTCCCATACGCTGCATGATATTAAAAAAGGTGTGAATGTTATAGGAATCGGATGTAAGTCTTGATACAAGTGACGGAATACCGAATTCATCGGTCTTTTTTCCCGAAAGAGACAAGATCTTTTTGTAAAGATCGTAACGAAGATGTCTGATGGCAAGCATCGAATACTTAGCCGCTCTTCTGTTGGCGATCACATTAAAAGTCCTGTCAAACAAAGCACAGAAAAGCATGAAAAAACTGACGATGATAAACTTTGACCAGTCTCCCGTTTCCTTGATCACGGGAACAATATCATCGATCAGCGTCTTCATTATCCTGGGCACAAAAAGACCGACTACAGTTCCGGTGATCTTGAAAAAGTAGCCGATAATGATCGCTATTTTGTTTTCAAACAGGTATTTAAATGCACGCTTCATAATAAAACAGAGTGTCCGTCCAAAAACGAACACTCTGATTTTACATTATTTCAAATCCAAAAGCAATTTTTTTATTGTCAAATATTACCCTATTATTGTGCCTTGATCACACGAACAGCTCTTACGCCTTCAATAGCGCTGACCTTATCAACGATGTCATCCTTGATGTTGGCAACGTCAAGTACGGAATAAGCGGAATCTCCCTTGCTCTTGTTTACCATGTTCTCAATATTGATACCTTCTGCGGAGAAAGCACCTGTGAACTGAGTGAGCATATTGGGGATGTTCTTGTGAAGGATGCAGATCCTTGCTGCGGTTCTGCAAACTCCGGCATCAACTGAAGGATAGTTAACGGAATTGATGATATTACCGTTCTCAAGGTACTCGACCAGTTCCTTAACAGCCATGACAGCGCAGTTGTCTTCGGACTCTTCTGTGGAGGCTCCGAGGTGAGGAATGGCAATAGTTCCTGCCATCTTTGCGCTCTTTGCGTTGGGGAAGTCGGTAACGTACTTCTTTACCTTACCTGTAGCAAGAGCAGCTGCCATATCATCATCGTTTACAAGAAGATCTCTGGCAAAGTTAAGGATGATGACACCATTCTTCATGGTCTTAATGGTATCTGCATTGATCATGTTCTTTGTATCGTCAAGAAGAGGAACATGAACTGTGATATAATCGCACTTTTTGAAGATCTCTTCACGGGTCTTAACGGCCTTTACGGAACGGGAAAGCTTCCAGGCGTTCTCTACGGAGATGTAAGGATCGCAACCGTAAACTTCCATACCCAGACCTACTGCAGCATTGGCAACCAGAACACCGATGGCGCCGAGACCGATAACGCCCAGTTTCTTGCCCTGGATCTCTGTTCCTGCAAAGTTGGACTTGCCTTTTTCTACCATCTTTGCAATCTCGGGCTCATCCTTTATGGTCTGTACCCAATTGATACCGCCTGTTACATCACGGGCAGCAAGAAGCATGCCTGCGATAACAAGCTCCTTAACGCCGTTGGCATTTGCACCGGGAGTGTTGAATACTACTATGCCTTCCTCTGCACAACGGTCAAGAGGGATGTTGTTAACACCCGCACCTGCTCTGGCAATAGCCTTTACGTTCTTGCCGAAGGTCATGTCATGCATGGTGGCACTTCTTACAAGGATGGCATCAGCATCATTTATATCATCTGTAGCTGTATAATTTTCACCGAAATTCTGAGTTCCGACTTTGGATATCTTATTGAGGCAGTTATACTTAAACATCACGCATTTTCCTCCTCAAACTTCTTCATGAATTCAACCAGCTTCTTAACGCCTTCGATGGGCATAGCATTGTAGATGGATGCTCTCATACCGCCTACTGTTCTGTGTCCCTTAAGGTTTTCAAAGCCTGCAGCCTTTGCTTCCTTAACGAACTTGGCATCAAGCTCTTCGTTTCCGGTAACGAAAGGAACGTTCATGAGGGAACGGTCTTCCTTTCTTACAGTGCCCTTGAACATCTTGGACTGATCAAGGAAATCGTAAAGGATCTGAGCCTTTTCGATGTTCTTCTTCTGAATAGCCTCAAGTCCGCCCTGTTTTTTAAGCCACTTGAACACCTTACCGCAGATATAGATACCGTAAGCCGGAGGTGTGTTGTAAAGAGACTTGTTGTCTGCATGGATCTTGTACTTGAGCATGGTAGGTGTTCCGGGAAGTGTATCCTCTGTGATGAGGTCTTCACGGATGATAACGATAACAACACCTGCAGGCCCTACGTTCTTCTGAACACCGCCGTAGATAACGCCGTACTTGGTTACGTCAACAGGCTCGGAAAGGAAGCAGGAAGAAACGTCTGCTACCAGTGTCTTGCCCTTTGTGTTGGGAAGAGTCTTAAACTTGGTTCCGTAAATGGTATTGTTCTCGCAGATATATACATAGTCCGCATCATCATCGATGGGAAGATCGGAGCAATCGGGAATGTAAGAGAAGGTCTTGTCTGCGGAAGAAGCTATAGCCTTAGCTTCACCATAGATCTGAGCTTCCTGCCATGCTTTCTTAGCCCACTGTCCGGTAATGATGTAGTCAGCTTTCCTATTCTTCATAAGGTTCATGGGGATCATTGCAAACTGCTGGCTTGCACCGCCCTGAAGGAAAAGCACCTTATAGTTGTCCGGGATATTCATGAGATCGCGGATATCCTGCTCTGCTGTCTGGATGATCTCCTCATACGCTTTTGAACGATGACTCATCTCCATAACCGACATACCGGTTCCCTTGTAATCCAACATTTCCTCTGCTGCTTCTTTCAGGACTTCCTCAGGCAATACTGCCGGTCCTGCCGAAAAATTATAAACTCGACCCATAATATCCTCCTTTACCGCAGTCCTAGGTCACCAAAACTGCTACTTTTAATAATATTTCGTCTTAGATCGACCGGCGTAAAACAAGATTCGGAATTTATCACTTTACCAAGTCAAAATGGCGATAGATGCATTGTATCACTTTAAATTTTAAAGTCAACACTTCCGCAAGAATTATTGCCCTTATATTCATTAAAAAAAATCAGCCCGCACTTAATGCGGGCTAATGAACGAGAATTTGTATGCATTTATGTTTATTCCCCGTTTCGGACTCAAGCCTTCTTTTTAACCTGTTTTTCCGAAAGTTCCATAAAACCTATATTTAACAGGGCGAAGAAAAGCAGATAAAGAGGCATGATCCAAATTCCCAGATGCTGCTGAAGATGTCCGAAAGCCATGGGCATGCAGGTATTGGCCACATAAGCAAACACCATCTGTACACCGATGACCGATGCGCTTAAATCTCGGCCGAACTTGCCGGGTACCATATGCTGGATCGCCGGAAATACCGGAGACATACCGAGTCCCACAAGTAAAAAGCCAAAAGCTGCGAGAAGCCATCCCTCATTTGGGATGAGGATCAGCAAAATACCCGCGATCTCTGCGGTAATACCTATGCGGATCAGTCTGATATCTCCCGCCCTGTTTGATACAAAACCGGATATCAGTCTTCCGAACATGAGCCCTCCGAAGATCAGCGATCCGAAAGAAGCTGCCATTTCTTCCGAAATTCCTTCTTTCATTCCGGCAAAATAGCTGGAGGTCCATAAAAAGCAGGTGGCTTCACCTGCACAATAGCCAAAAAAGGAGATCAATGTCGCAAGAACACCGGGAGCTTTTAATGTATCCTTAAGGCTTACGGCCTTTTTCTTCTTTTCACCCTCTTCCTTCTTTTCAGTCTTTTTCCAGAGAGGAAGGGAAAGGATGCAGACAAGAAATATGCCTGTCTGGATATATGCGGTCCAGCGATAGCCCTCATTCCAGCGGGCATATCTTAAAGCCAGGGCCATGATATTGGGGCTTATCACCGCTCCCACTCCGTAAAAGCAATGCAGAAAGTTCATGACAGAACCGGAATAGTTATTGGCCACATAATTGTTTACGGAAGTGTCGATGGCTCCGGCACCGAGGCCATAGGGCGCTGCGAAAACGAACAGCCAGGCATAGGAAGGCGCAGCGGAAAAGCCCAACAATCCAAGAATGGTAAGGCCTATGGAAACTATGACTATCCACTTGGTGTGGATCCGTGCTATAAGCCCGGGACTTATAAGGGCGGAAATAATGGTCATTCCGGATATGGTCATGGAAACATAGCCCGCATAGGAGGAAGGGACATTAAAGGCCGTCTGCATGGTCGGCCAGCCCGAACCCAAAAGCGAATCCGGAAGTCCCAGACTCACAAATATAAGATATATGACTGCAAGCAGTAATGAGATCATTATGTTGTATCCTCGCTAAAAAAGCCCGCAAGAATGCGGGCTGTAAATATCCTTTAATCCTAAAGATCAAACTCTCTTCAGATACTCACCTGTTCTGGTATCGATCTGGATCTTCTCTCCTCTTTCTACGAAGAGAGGAACATAAACAAGTGCACCTGTCTCTACTGTAGCGGGCTTGGAAGCGCCTGTAGCGGTATCTCCCTTGAAGCCGGGCTCTGTCTCTGTAACTTCGAGCTCTACGAAAAGAGGGGGCTCAACGGAGAAGATCTGTCCGTTGTAGGAAAGCATCTTAACCATCTCGTTCTCCTTAACGAACTTCATAGCGTCGCCGGCCTGCTCTTCTGTAAGAGAGATCTGGTCGTAAGTCTCTGTGTTCATATAGTTGAAAAGATCTCCATCCTTGTAGAGATACTGCATATCATGTCTGTCGATACGTGCAGCGGGGAACTTTTCTGTAGGGCGGAATGTCTTTTCTACAACGCCGCCGGAAATAACGTTCTTAAGCTTTGTTCTAACGAAAGCTGCTCCCTTACCGGGCTTAACATGCTGGAATTCAATAACCTGTACTACCTGTCCTTCGATCTCAAGTGTAATGCCGTTTCTGAAATCACCTGCTGAAATCATAAAATCCTCCTAATGATTTGAATAACTAAATTTTTCATTCCCACGGAAGAAAATATTTTTCCGCAGACCTCGAGATATTTTATCTTATTTTTTGAAAATTTGCAACAGTTTTTTTCGTAATACTATTTTCCCACTCTCTCCCTGTGTCTTTTTGTGGCCGGGATCAGCGGAAGCAGGGTAAACAGCACCAAAATGGCTCCTGCCAGCAGCAATGTGTGAGTGGGAAGATAAGCTGTAAAGCCGTTCTCATCCACATATTCTCCGCTTCTCTTGATAATGGGATTTGCAAGAAGCGGTGCTATGATCATGGGAATAAGTACAAAGAAGAGAATACGTATGCCTTCAAACTGACCTCTGGCGTCTTCCGGATAGAGCTGCTTGCTCCATACGGTAATGCTCTGAAGGAAAAGCACATATCCTATGCCCAAAAGGATGACTCCGATAAGGAGCACGGGGTTAAACAGGCTGTTAGCGTTGATATTACCGGGTCTTACGAAAAGGCCCAATATAGCCACGCCGAGGCTGTTTACAAGAACAGAAACAAAAGCTACCTCCGGCTCCTTCCTGTTGTTAAGGAGCTTGGTGGCGGGAATGGTGCAAAGCATGGCGACCGTAAGGCCTATGCCCTCGGTAAAGCCCATCATGTCTGCGGTAAAACCCAGGTAGTAGATCATGTAATTACCGATATGGGCAAAATACATGTTGAAAGCAATGAAATATACCGCAAGAGCCAGATTGACCCAGGCCAGTTCCTTGTGCTCTATGTATTTCTTAAAGTTAAAGATGCTGAAGAACTGTTGCCAAAAGCTGCCCTTTTTGGAAGGCTTAAGGCCTTCGATATCGTGCATCGCGAAGAGAGAATATATGCCAAATACAATGATCGCTCCGCCCATTACCAGGAAAAGGCGCATATAATTGTCATCCTCTCCCACCAGCATACCGCCCACAACGGTGCCGAGAATCGTTCCGATTATAGGCTGTGTCGCAATGGCTGCTCCCAGCTGGCCGCGGTTTTGGTCATTCATATGGTCGTTTATCCAGGCGTTAAAGCCGATGTCGTTACCCATGGATCCGAAGAAGCTCATTATCGCATCAGCAGAAACCACAGCGATTCCGGCCGTCAGGATCAATGTCGAATACTTGCCGATGCTTCCGGAAGTAATGAATTCAGTAAGTCCGAAGGCTATGGTGAACACTCCCCAAAGGATGTAGCCCAGTGAAACCATGATCTTTCTCTTACCTATGCGGTCGGAAACACAGCCGAAAAGGAAGGTGGATATGGTGGTGGCTGTCGCGGATACACCGACCATTATGGAAATGATGGTGGGATCCTTGGCTATCTTTGCATACACAAAGGTGTTAAACCACTGATTTTCCATATTCCAGCAGATCTGTCCCGCGATCCCGAGTCCCCAGATAAGAAACCAAAAAACAAAAGAATTTTTCTTTTTCATAAATACCTCCGCCTGGTCTTTTTAGACTTTCCTTCAGTATAGCAAATCCCCTATACAAATTAAAGAAAAAAATGACCCTTTGGGGACGGGGTTAGGGGTTCACTTTTTGAGCCCCCCTAACCCCGTCCCCGAGGCTCAAAAAAGACTCCGGTATAAGCCGAAGTCTGATAATATCATTTTTTGAAACTGTCCTTAAGTGCCACGGAACGGTTGAACACCAGCTTGCCGTCCCCGGAATCCTTGTAGTCCAGAGCAAAGTAGCCGAGACGAAGGAACTGGAAGGAAGGCTCGTTTTCGCCGCTCTTGGAAGGCTTGACCTCAGCCAGGCTCTTCTCGCCCTTACATCCTGTAAGCACCTCAAGGGACTTGGGATTAAGGCAGCTGAAGTAATCCTCGGCTGCATCCGGATCTTCACGGTTAAAGAGATAATCGTAAAGACGTGCCTCAAAATCTATACAGTTGGAAGCATCTACCCAGTGAAGAGTTGCTCCCTTTACCTTTCTGCCGTCGGCGGGATCTCCGCCTCTGCTTTCGGGATCGTAGGTAGCATATATTTCCTCAACGTTTCCGTTTGCATCCTTTTTGCAGCCTGTGCATTGGATAAGATAAGCGCCCTTAAGTCTGCACTCGGGGCCGCCCGGGAACAGTCTCTTATACTTGGGGATGGGCTCTTCCATGAAGTCTTCCGCTTCCACATAAAGTTCGCGGGAGAAGGTAACCTTTCTGGTACCGCCGTTCTCATCGTTGGGATTGTTCTCAACATCCAGCTCTTCCTGCTGTCCCTCGGGATAGTTGGTGAGGATCAGCTTAACAGGGCGGATGACTGCCATCTTTCTGGGTGCATTAAGGTTCAGGTCGTCCCTTAAGCAGGACTCAAGGAAGGAATAATCAACGGTGGAAACCACCTTTGATACACCGATCTTGGTACAGAAATCACGGATGGAAGCAGAGGTGTAGCCTCTTCTTCTCAAACCGCAAAGTGTAGGCATTCTGGGATCATCCCAGCCTGTAACGATGTGTTCCTCCACCATGCGGCGAAGCTTTCTCTTGGAAAGCACCGTATAGTTGATGCCAAGGCGGGCAAACTCTATCTGCCGGGGCTTGCAGGGAACGGAAACGTTATCCACTACCCAGTCATAAAGAGGTCTGTGATCCTCATATTCAAGGGAGCAAAGGCTGTGGGTGATGCCTTCCAACGCATCCTGGATGGGATGAGCAAAGTCATACATAGGGAAGATGCACCACTTGTTGCCCTGTCTGTGATGATTAATGTATCTGATACGGTAAATAACCGGATCTCTCATGTTAAAGTTACCGGAAGCCAGATCGATCTTTGCACGAAGGGTGTACTTTCCTTCTTCGAATTCACCGTTCTTCATTCTTTCAAACAGATCCAGGTTTTCCTCTATGGGCCGATCTCTGTAAGGGCTCTTTGCGGGAGTCTGTGTGTCTCCGCGGAACTTGGAGAACTCCTCTGCGCTGAGTTCACAAACGTAAGCAAGACCCTTTTTGATCAGCTCAACCGCAAACTCATAGTCCTTTTCAAAGTAATCGGAACCATAGTAGAATCTGTCTCCCCAGTCAAAGCCCAGCCAGTGGATATCTTCTTTGATGGCATCCACAAATTCGCTGTCTTCCTTGGCGGGATTGGTATCATCCATACGAAGGTTGGTTATGCCTCCGAATTTCTCCGCAGTTCCGAAATCTATGCAAAGAGCTTTGCAATGACCGATATGAAGATAACCGTTGGGCTCGGGAGGAAAACGAGTGTGGACACGCTGTCCAGCAAACCTTCCGTTATCAGCAATATCTTCTTCCACGAATTGCTCGATAAAATTTTTTCCAGTCATTTCATTTTCCATACTCATTATATCCTCACAATTTTTTTATTTTATATTACAGTTCGATAAAGTCTTTTCTTGAGTGTGCGAAATCTTCGCAGCCGTCTTCGGTAACAACCAGCATGTCCTCAATGCGGACTCCTCCGAAGTCGGGAATATATATGCCCGGTTCTACGGTAATGATGGTACCGGGTTCGATGATCCTCTCCTCTGCTACGGAGAATCTGGGATCTTCATGGATCTCAAGGCCTACGGAATGGCCGAGACCATGGCCGAAATACTGGCCGTAGCCTGCTTCGGTGATGATATCGCGGGCGATCTTGTCGTATTCCTTGCCCTTCATGCCGGGCTTAAGGTTGTCGATAACGGTGGTCTGAGCCTTAAGTACGATGTCGTAGATCTCGCGCTGCTTTGCATTGGCCTTGCCCACACATACGGTTCTGGTCATATCGGAACAGTAACCGTTGTATACACAGCCAAAGTCCATTGTCACCAGGTCACCGGACTGGATCTTGTAATTGCCGGGCTCTGCATGAGGCTTGGAACCGTTGATGCCTGCTGCAACGATGGTCTCAAAGCTCAGCTTTTCAGCTCCGTTACACTTCATTATATATTCGAGCTTAGCAGCGATCTCCAGCTCCGTAACCCCGGGCTTTAAATGTCCGAGGATCTCGTTAAATGCAATATCTCCGATGTGCTCAGCCTGTCTGAGATTTGCAAGTTCTTCCTCTGTCTTCTTTACTCTTAAAAGGGAAAGGTCATTTCCTACGGGAACAAATTCCTTTACCTTAAGGGCCTTCTTAAATCCTTCATACTGGGCATAGGAGAAATTGTTGGCTTCAAAGCCGAGAACATTAACATTGTCTGCAGCAATGGCTTCATTGATAAGTGCCGCATAGTTTCTGGCTCCGTCCACTATAACCACCTCAAAATCAGGTGCCTGAGTCTGCGCTGCCACCGTGTAACGGGAGTCAGTGAACAGTTTCCTGGAAGCCTTGGAAATAAAAAGATATCCGGTAGCACCGGTAAAACCGGAAATATAACGCATATTATAACCGTCGGATACAAGGATAGCGTCCAGCTTCCTTTCGTTTAATATTGCCTGTACTCTTCCGTAATCGATCATATATAATCCTCTCTTTCAATAACAATACTATAAACTCATTTGAAACATCTTTTACCGTGTATAAGCCTGAACAGCAGGATAATGGGAAACTCTATGATCCTTTTTAAATGGATCTGTATCTCCTCGTGAAACGCTATCCTTTTCACAAGAAAAGACTCGATCCCTGCCCTGTTTGCTCCCCAAACATCAGTAAATATCTGGTCTCCCGCAAAAACAGCCTCGCTCGTCTTTATGCCCATGTTTTCACATGCCTTCAGATAGCCGGCCTTTCCGGGTTTTCCCGCCTTAAAGATATAGGAAGCTCCCATGGGCTCATTGAACGCCTTTACCCTGGGCTCTTTATTATTGGAAATAAAGCACACTTTAAACCCCATATCCTTAAGCTGTTTAATAAGTCTGACAGATCTGTCGTCCGCAGGAGCTCCGTGCTCCACCAGAGTATTGTCCACATCGAACAGTACTCCCCTTTTTCCTTCATCATATAACTTTTTGTATGGTATGTCGTATGCCGAAGCGTAATAATAGGTCGGAAAAAGCACGATGATCTCCCTTCGTTCAAATCTTAACCTAGAATTATAACATAATTATTTAAAAAGGCAACAAAAGAGTTGCGTATGCATATGCTTTGGCGACAGGAGGGCTGCTTCGCCTGGTAACTACCCAAGTTACTGTTCACACGCCCCTACCGCACTCGCAATCCGCTTCGCTCCATTGCTCGTTAGGCGGGGCGTTACTGCTTCGCAGAATATACAACATGCTAACCCTCTTTGAAAGCCCGCTTTCAGAGTTTTAGCATATTGTATATTTGTGAACAGTTAACTTTTGAAAAAAGTTAAAAAATTGACAAAACCACTCCCCTTGTTTTTAATCAATATCTTTGTTATAATCGTTTTCCGAAAGTTACCGATAAAGGTAAAAAGATGAAAATTAATCTGTTTGGAGGATTACTATGGCTAATAATTTCATTAACTTTTCCCTCGAAGGAAAGGTAGCTCTTGTAACAGGTGCTTCCTATGGTATAGGTTTCGCCATCGCAAGTGCCTATGCAGATGCAGGCGCTACTATCTGCTTTAACGATATCAACCAGGATCTTGTTGATAAGGGCATGGCAGCATATGCAGAAAAAGGCATCAAGGCTCACGGCTATGTTTGCGACGTTACCAACGAGGACGCTGTAAACGAAATGGTTGCTAAGATCGAGAAGGAAGTAGGCGTTATCGACATTCTCGTTAACAATGCAGGTATCATTAAGAGAATTCCCATGACCGAGATGACAGCAGCTCAGTTCAGACAGGTTATCGACGTTGACCTGAACGCTCCTTTCATCGTATCCAAGGCTGTTATCCCTTCAATGATCAAGAAGGGCCACGGAAAGATCATAAACATCTGCTCCATGATGTCAGAGCTTGGTCGTGAAACAGTTTCCGCTTACGCATCCGCTAAGGGTGGTCTCAAGATGCTCACCAAGAATATCTGCTCCGAGTACGGCCAGTACAACATTCAGTGTAACGGCCTTGGCCCCGGCTACATCGAGACACCTCAGACCGCTCCTCTTCGTGAGCGTCAGGCTGACGGTTCCCGTCATCCTTTCGATCAGTTCATCTGCGCAAAGACACCTGCCAACAGATGGCTGAAGCCCGAAGAGCTTACAGGTCCCGCAGTTTTCCTTGCTTCTGAAGCTTCCAACGCAGTTAACGGTCACATCCTCTATGTTGACGGCGGTATCCTTGCTTACATCGGAAAACAGCCCCAGTAGTTTTTCAATAAAAAAATCAAGCACAGTCTTCGCGACTGTGCTTTTTTTGACCCTTGGGGACGGGGTTATAGGCTCACTTTTTGACCCTCGGGGACGGGGTTATGGGTTCACTTTTTGACCCTCGGGGACGGGGTTAGGGGTTCATTTTTCGGCGCAAAGCGCCAAAAAATGAACCCCTAACCCC
>JAEEGK010013219.1_pt1 | contig 18635 bp, 9 predicted proteins | sample 8958771 | NCBI WGS metagenome assembly JAEEGK01 (sample SAMN16246547, study PRJNA631951) | gut metagenome | biome: gut microbiome; feature: rumen; material: SC-attached | host: Bos | place: Iran: Karaj | collected 2018-10
CCCAATCCCCAATCCCCAATCCCCAATCCCCAAAATTATTAAAATAAAAATAGTGAATTGTTATTATATATCTTTTATATTTAAATTTTACTATTTTTTAATATTATCTTTTCTAAAATGATTGATAATTATTAAAAAAATTTTGTTTTCATCATCCTACTTATTTGAACCATCGCCTCTCCTCTCTAATACTAATAGGGAGGATGTTGATACACTATGGGAGAGTGGGTTTTTTGGACTGGAATATGAAGCTATATACGTTCCTACTAATCAACAAGGCTCTAATCCTCAAAGAGTTAAATATAAAAAAAATTTTTCCCATTTTTAAACTAAATTCAACATAATTCATTGTCTTTCTCTGCTAGTACATAACCAATATTTATTCCCACCAATGAATGAGAAAGTAGTAATTCTATTGAAATCTATTCTCATTAACATAATTCTAGTTTTTGATTTGAAAACATATTCTTCTTTGTTAATTTTTTCTATGAATACATCAATTTTATCATTAAATTCTGGTTCTATTATTTTATCTTCATATTCTCTTACTTACATTTTTTCGTTAAGACTTCGTACAATTCTTTTAAATAATCGAATTAATTATTTTCAACTTATAATATAATGATTTAATTATTTAATGTATTCATTATATTTTAATTATAATAAATTAAAATTAATCCCATAATTTTAATAAAAAATAACTTATGGATTGTGCCCAATCCTCAATCCACTAAATTATACATTTTACATCAATATTAAAAAATTAATAAAAAATTGATTTATAAATGAATCCAGTTCTTGAAAGCCTTTTCAAACATAAATCAATTAGAAAATATAAAGAACAACCACTTGAAGATGAAAAACTTCAATTAATTATCAAAGCCGCTCAAGCTGCACCAACTTGGTGTAATGGTGAACAAGTTTCGATTATAGCTATTAAAGACAAAGCACGTAAAGAATTATTCCAAAAATTATGTTGGGGCCAACAGCATATATCAACTTGTTCAGTATTCCTCATTTTTTGCTCTGATTTTTACCGTGTTAGTCTTGCGTTTGAAAAAGCCGGAAAAAAAAAAGAAGAATTTGAAAAATATATGGAACGTATTGATACTCTTATGATTGGTTGTCATGATGTAGGTATTGCAATTCAAAATGCTGTTGTTGCAGCTGAATCAATGGGTTTAGGAACTGTTGATATTGGAGCAATTCGTACTAAATGTCTTGAAGTATCAAAAGAATTAAACCTACCAAAATATGTTATCCCAGTTATTGGATTATGTGTAGGATATCCTGATGATAATCCAGGAATTAAACCAAGAATTCCTATGAGTGGTGTTTTCTTTGAAGATAAATATGATGTAGAAAAAGCTAAAGCTGGAGTTAATGAATATGATACTATTTATAATAAATATTTGTCCGAAAGAGATACTAATGCTCGTGATAGTAATTGGTCAAAGAGTATTTCTGATATGTATTTAAATTCAATACAAATGTCAAAAGATGATTATCCATTGCTAAAACAACAAGGATATATTAATATTGAAAATAAAGAAAATTAAAATAAGTAAAGAGATTAAAATGATATATTAATTAAAAACCAAAAAAATAATTTTAAAAACTATTGGGGTATGATATTATTTTTTAATTTTTTAATTTATTTTTTCATCATTTTAATATTTCAATTTTATGAATAAATTAGTATTCTAAAATTAATTGCCATCTATGCTAATCATTAAAAATTGTGATTCTGAAAAAAGAATTGTATTAATTAATAGAAAATTAATTCCCTAAAGTGATTAATGTTTTACTGAATGAAATTGTGAAAAAGAAAGAAATAAAAATTTAACAAAAAAAATTGTTAAATCCACTAAACTACTATTTGATTTATTTATTATTAAAACATTAATGAGGATATTTATATTTTTTATAAAAAATTTTAAATCTTTCATAATAAATTATCTAATTTATCATAATCATTTTTAAACACTGCTTTATTTTATATAAAATCTTTTAAAAGATAATCAGAAAATTTTGCATAAAAATGGAACATAATCTAAAATATAATCTCAGTATAAAATAATTAATCTGAATTTACAAAAAATTTGATTTTTGGGTTGTTTCTATTTTTAATATTTAATTGATATTATAATTAATTTCAAGGATTAATAAATATTACATCCATCAATTCTTATTTTATTATTTCCTTCACAAAATTTATTATTTGACATAATTTTAGTATAATTTAACTAATAATAATATTTTATCTTTTAAAATTACTTTAATAAATATAGAACAAAAAAAGAAAAAAAAATCAAAAAAATAAAAATAATTATAAAAAAATGGACAGAATCAATGCAAATGTATTTAGACAAATGAAAGATAAAAAACATGGTAAACCAGTATATGACATATATGCAAAACCTAAAAAAAATTCAGATAAAAAATTTACTGCTCCAACAGGTAAATATTCCTTATACGATAATGTACCAGGAGGAAACACAAAAGCCCTTCCTCAAAACCCTCAAGATTTTCTTCCAGAAGATGTAGATTTATATTATGCAGATCCAAACAAATATTCAATGACAAAAACAACTGTGAACAAAGATGGTGTAATAACTAGAACAAATGGATCAGGAGTAACAACAATCCAAGCATTAGTAAATAATCCAAAAAATAAAAATCAACCTGAAGCATGGCAATACAAAATTCGTACTCAAAAAGTAGAAGATCCAGATTTAGATATTGATGCTAATTCATTAGAGGCAAAGAAAAAAAAAATGAGTAATCAAGAGAAGCAAATGGCAAAAATGGCAGGAAGAGTATTAGTAAATACAGTAAAACAAAATAGATTAACAAGAGGAACTCAAGAAATGATGGATAATGAAAGACTTCATGCTCAAGAAGCAATAGAGAGTGGTATTTATGTTACTTGGTCTACAATTAGTCAAGGTGGAAAAACAGTAGATTGTTTCCGTTGTGGATCTAATTCAATGTGTATTTGTGGTCATGGTTTTTTAAATCATGAAAAAATTTTAACTAAGAAAAAATTTTCAAATAAATGTAGAAATTGTGCTTGTAAAGGTTTCAAATATATTCCTGTTTATCCTGAAGAAATAGGAGAATATTGGATTCCTTTTCAAAAAGGATTTACTTATGAAAATTGGAGAGCTAAATGTAAATGTAAACATGGTTGGAATGAACATGATGGTTCTGGCTATTTAAATTGTAAAAAATGTGGATGTGGTACTTTTAATTCTGCATTTTGTTGTGCTGTTTGTAATAAGTTTTGGCAAGATCATGAAATGATTTATGAAACTGAAGATGAAAGAAGAATGAATGGAAAAGGAGTCAGAGAAGATTTTATTCCCTTTAATGAAATGCCTGAAATGTATGATGCTTTATATAAATGAGTTTATAGAATATTTGTCTTCTAATAATTCATTTTTTGTTTTTTTTTCTTATTTCAATAAGATTGTTTATTTTATAACATTTTTAATGAAATTTTTAATAAATTAAAAATGGTTTGTACATCTCCAATAGAAAAATTGAATAAAAAATGTGATTTAAAAAATAGTAGATAAAATTAAATAAAAAAAACACTGTGGACATTAATATAAATGATTCAGAAATTAGTAAAGAAAAAAATAATAATGATATTCAAAGAAATTATTTAAATAAGGGAATTAAAAAAAAATAAAATGAATAACTCAATGAGCAATAAAATGATAATAAATTATTTCTTATTCAAATGATAAATGATATATTGAAGATACTGAAGAAAATTGAAGAAATCCATTACAAAAAAGAATACTCCAAATAATTATTTATGTATATCTATTTTTTGAATTTATTTATTCATATAGTTCAAATTCAACAAAATTGTTTAAATTACTTGTATGATATAAGATAAAAAATACACCTTTTATAATATTAGTAGAAAAAAATTGTCATAATATTGTTAAAATAGTAAAATTATTCGATTGACAAAATTTCCTAAAACAATAAAGATATTAAAATTGAATTTTATAATAAGAATTTACTTTCCTTTTGATGAATGAAGGTATAAATAGATTAATCCAAATAAGTGAAATAAAAAGGAAAACCGAATTTTACAATATTAGTCAGAGGTTTTAATTTATAATTGAAAAAATAAAAAAATATAAAAACTAATAAAAAACAAGATTATTCTCCTAATAAAGATAATAGTTCATTTTTTAATTAGATGAATAAAAGAATGTTTACTGTTCCTTCTATAAGGCCCTTAAATTTATGGATTTGGGAATAAAAAATAAATTTCTTCTTAAGAACAGATATATGTTTATGAAGATGAATTTATAATATTAATTATTTTGAAAATTGATTTGTAATAAAATGAATTTAAATACATTAATATTATTTTAAACAATATTATTATAACATAAATAAAAAATCTATTAAACTTTAAATATAAAATGGATTGGTTAGACAACGATGAAGAGATAGCTCAAAGAATGGTTGATCCAAGTAATATATCAAGCAATGAAAATACTTTACCAAAAAATAATGAACCTTCATCAACTAAAGAATTAGAAGATAAATTAATTCAAGAAAAAATAAAAGTGAATCGTCTTCAAAATGAAATTGAAAATTTAAAACATTCAAATAAATCCAATAATCTTAATTCAATAAATCAATATATTCATGAAATCAATTTCAATCAATTAAAACTTGGAAAAAAAATAGGACAAGGAGGTTTTTCTGAAATATATGAAACAAATTGGTTTAATAATCCTGTAGCAATAAAAGTAATTTTTGATCCAAATGTTAATGATAATCTCTTAAATGAATTTAATAATGAAATTGAAAAATTATTCATATTAAGACATCCTAATATAATAAATTTATATGGGATTTGCCCAAAAAATCAAAAATTAGCAATTATTACTGAATTAGCAAAAAAAGGTTCATTATTTGATTATATTCATAAATCACAAAATAATACAATTCCAATAACTTTTAAAAATAAAATTACAATTCAATTAATAAATACAATGTCTTATATTCATGAATGTGGTTTTGTTCACAGAGATTTAAAAACTCAAAATATATTATTAGATGATAATTTAAATATGAAATTATGTGATTTTGGTTTAACAAAATTAAAAAGTGAATTAAATTCAGGAAGTGGACAATATGCAGGAACTCCTGCTTATATGGCTCCTGAATTATATGGAAGAAAATTTTATGATGAAAAAGTTGATGTTTTCGCTTTTGGTACTTTAATTTGGGAATTATATTCTCAGAAAATTCCTTATTTAAATTGTGATGCCAATGAAATCAAAAATAAAGTTTGTAAAGGAGAAAAATTATTATGTGCTAAAAATGTTCCTAAAGGAGTCGCTGACTTAATTGACAAATGTAGATTAGTAGATAAAGATAAACGACCAAATTTTAAAGATATGGAAAAAATGGATTTATTTAGTTAAATAATTTATTAAAAATAATTTTAACCAAAAAAATATTTTCTTTAATTTTTTTAATTTATAATACTATTTTAAATTTTATATATATTTACTATTGATTTTTTTAAAATCTTCAAATAATTTTGATTTATCTGTTTTATATATATTTTGTAATTGTTCTGGTGTTATTTTTGTTCTATCTTCATATTTTTCTTGTTCTAATGTTAAATTTTGAATTTGTTCTTCCAATTCTTGTATTTGATTTGTTATTTCTTTTGATTTATCTATAATTTTATTTTCTTCTGGCAACTCTTTTTTTTCATTTTTAATTTTTTCTAATTTTTCCTTTTCTTCTAATTCCATTATATAATTAAAAACATTTAAATTACATTTTTTTTTATTTTCTTTATTTTCTAAAGTTAATAAAAAATTACTCACATTGTTTTCCATTTCAGTATTATTTAAATTTGATGTTATTGTTTCCTTATTTGAATTTAATAAATGTATTACATTTTCATATTCATTATCATTTATAGTTTTATTTAAATTATTATTAAATGAGATATGATTTATGTTTAATTTAATTTCCTCTTTTGTTTGAGGAATGCAATTAAATTCATTTTGTTTTAATGGATATGGATCAATAGAAAAATTTGTTTGATTATTAGATGAATCATTTACTTTTGAATTTTCATTTTTAAATTCTGAATGAAAACCATTTTCAATACTATTATCTTTATAATAATGATTAGGGCAATTACTATTGCAATTCGTAAGATTATTAAAATTATTGTAATCATCATCATTTTTAGAATAAATATTCTTTTGTTCTATAGAACCCCTAATATTCTGATTCTCATTATAAATTAATAAATTATTGTTATTATTTTTTATATCATTATTTTTTAAATGATTCTCGACTTTATTAAAATAAAAATTCAAATTTTTCCCTTCATTAATTTCTCTTCCTTTTTCTTGGCTTTTTTCTTTAATTCGATTTAACATTTCTTTATATTTACTACCAAAATTATTATGATGATTATTTTTTTTAAATGTATTTCCTCTAATATTTCCTATAGAATTAGAATTAGTGGAAAGACTTTTTATACTAGAATTATTATTATTGTTATTTTTCTTATTCGAAATATTAATATTTCCTATATTATTTATTAATTCATTATCAATATTTGAAATAAAACTTTTTTCATTCATCTCATCATTAGAAATTGAAGGTATATTCATATTACTATTCATAAAATCATCTTGTTTAATTGGATTAGGAATTTTACTTATTGGTCTTTCTTCAATAAGTGAATCATTATTAGTTAAACTTGAATTATATTCATTTTTCATTGAAACTTTTTTCAAAGTTTCAAAAGCAGAATCAAATTTTTTTCTTAAAACTTTGATATCATTTAATGTTGCTTTATTTTTATCAGCTATAAAACTTTGAGAAAAAGATTCGGCTTTAAAGTCATTAAAATTTGATATCATTGATTGTTGTTGGATTGATGTTTCTAAAGAACGAATTTTTTCTTCATAAATTTTTTTATCTTCATCCAACATTTTTTTAAATTTTTCTTTTTCATCAGTTTCTGAAGATAATTTTTTTAATAATTCTCCTATTTTCCTTTTTTCTTCGGGACATAAATCTTTAATTCTAATTTTTTTCTCTTCCATTAAAAATAATATTTTAAAAAATTATTAAAGTTTAAAAATAAATTTGTTTTAAATAAAAAAATTAATATCAACAATCATTTTCTGAATCAATAAATAGGTTTAGAAATATAATCAATCATATAAATGGTTTTTCCTTCTAATTTATTCATATCCCCTAAATTTCAATTAGTAGTTCTTAACTGTGGATTTTTGGAAATTTGAAAATTCCTCATATCATAAGGAATATAGTCCCTTCTATGAGTTATTTATCCAATAAGAGGAGCATCTCCTAATTTATAATGAGATGCCCCCTTAAATCATTTATTAATTCTCGGTCAAGAGGATTCTTTACATTTTTTGCTGTTTCTGGCTCATATTGATATGAATCACTCGTAGTAGTTCCAAAATATATTTTGGCGTTTCTCCTAAATCAAAATGACTATTTTTTATTTTTTAATCATATCATTTAAATCATCTTTCCTTACTTCTTTTGGAATATAATTTGATCTATAATTTGTTATATATTCCTTTGGCAGTTATTGAAAAAGCAGATTGGAAAGAATAATTAATAAGATTAAAAATACAAAGGTTACGCCTATTTATAGCAAACATAATACATTTTACAATATCAGAAATAAAATAAATATAATAATTCAGGAATTAACATTTTTCACTAATCATTCATAATTCTTAAATGTATTTATATCTAAAACCTAGTAGATAATTCAATATCTTTCTTTTCTATTAAATACTAATTTAATTTAAATAATTTGAAAGAATAATAAAGAAATTATTAAAAAAAATTTATGATTTAATGTTTAGATTTAAAATATTAAACAAAAATTCAGTTAAAAAAATAAAAAAAAAATAATAATTTTTTAACCTTTCATAACTTTTTGTATTCTATTTATTAAATTTTTATCAATTTTATTAATATTCTTACAATTATATTTTAAACTCTTATTTTCTCTCTCATTAAATGCACTATAAAAAGAATTACTTTTATTGCTTTTATTTCCTTGTGAAGAAAAACTTTCATTAATTTTATTTGGGTCAGTAATAGAACTGATATTATTTTTTATTGATTCATAATTATCACAATTATAATTAAACTGTTTCTCATTAAAATTATTATCATTAATATTTCTAACATTTTGAAAATAATTATTATAATTATTTTTTAAATTAGAAAAATCCATATTATCACTTATTTGACTATTTATTAAAGGGTTATTATAATTTTGGGTTTTACTTTTTAATTCCATATTTAAATTATCAACTGTTTGCATAGCTTCAGCTAATTTTTTCCTTAGAATATCATCGTTGTTATCATAAATATTACTGCTTATATTTATAGTATTGTAATTTTTCGAATTTATATTGTTATTATTATTATTTTGAATTGAACTTAATAAATTAAGACTACTTTTATTGTTATTAACATCATTCTCAAATTTTAATATAATATCTAATTGACCTAAAATTTTTCCATCTTCATTTATTATATTATAAAAATCTTCACATTCATTATTTTCATTTAAAAATGGAAAAATTTTGTGAGGGAAAATTTCAGCTCTTCCTATAAATATCGAATTATTTTCATCTTCAAATGAAAAAACCGAAATTATGATTGGTAATGAATTTAATTTATTTAAATAATCTTCAGCATTTATTTTTATTTCTAATTCTTCATTAAAATTTGGTTGACTCGAATTAATTATTACATCACTTTTATAACTTTTATCATCGAATTCTAAAAAAAAATAACAATTTGGTCTTTCATTTAATTCACTATTTGGTTTAATAATATTATGACCACTTAAAATTGAAATATACATTACTTTTGTTTGATACAATAAATTATTGTCTTCTGTTAATAATTGATTATTTTCTGTTAAATTCTGATGTTCATCTTCATTAATTCTCATATTTAAAACATAATTTTTATTCAAAACATATAAATAATCAAATAAAAACATGCAAAATGCAATTGAATCAAAATAATTGTTTTTATTTATTTGGTTGTTAATATTAATTGAGATTTTTTCTTTTGAATCTTTTAAATAATTTAGTATATTTATATCATCATTATCATAATTTATTATATGACTGTTTAAATAATATTCAAATATATTTTGTTCATTTTCAAATTTTTCATTTTTATAATAACCATATAAATCATAATTTAATTTGGTTATCAAAGAAAATAATTTTTTTAAATTATTTATATTTATTCCTCCTTTTATATCAATTAAATCAATAATATTATCATTAATAAAAGAAAACATATTAAAATTATTATACTCTAAAATTTTTTTGTAAAATTCAATATTATTATTTCTTTCATCATCACCAATAATTATATTCCTTAAAATATTTTCAACAAAATCTTTTCTGAAAAGCATTTGGTAGTATTCACTATAATCAATATTTTCATTTACATTTGGTAAATTATATAATTTAAAAATTCCAATATTAACTTCAATTTTAGCATTTTTATACATATTATTTTTCACATCAATTAAATTAATAACATTATTTCCACTATATAATATATTTTCACTAAAAAAAGGAGAACAAATTAATTTATGTAAATCAATATAAAAACTTCCAATTGTACTTACCGAATCATTTTGAAAAACTTTAATTTCTAAAACACTTTCAAAAAATTGATTATATAAATCAAAAGGTAATTTTTTATTAAAATTTAAATTCATTTCTATCATTTCTATATAATTTAATATTATTAAATTATTATTTGAACCAATAGAAAAAACTTCATTTACCTCATTTGAAAATTTAGGAGAAATTTTCTTAATTGTATTTCCTAATTTAAAAACTAAATAAAAGCTATTATTAGAAGAACATAAATAATTTCCAGTATTAGAAGAAATTTCATAATAAAATTTAGAAAAATCAATAACAAGTAAAAATTTTCCATTTAAATAAAGTGAAGGTTCATAATTATAAATTGATTTATTGTATTTTCTATATAAAGAAGAAGGATCTGTTTTTAAATTATTTTCATCAATTTCAAAATTAGCGTTTTCTAAAGAAATTTCAAAATTCAAAGTTCCTAAACTTCCAGAATCATTTCCAATTTGTTTAATTTTAATTGATTGAAATGAATTATCAGCAGAAGATAAAATTTCATTTAAATTAAAAATCCCTTTTCCAATTATACTTTTATGATTATTTAAATCAGATAAATCAATATTATTAAAATCCATATCAAAATCATTATTCTCATAATTATTATTTTTTATTGAATCTTTAGAACTTATTTTATAAACCATATAAATTATTCCATTTCTACATTTCAAATAATCAATTATATCTTGATCAATATCTAATTTATATGTTAAAATTTCATTAAAATCAGCATTTACCACATTCCTTTTTTTTGATGTTGTTCTTTTTCCTAAGATTTGTTCCATTTTTGACACACTTCCAAAAGGAGAAACAATAAAAAAGAAACTAAAGCTTTTTCTATAATATTCTTCAAATAAACTACTTGAAATGAAATTTTTAATATAAAACTTCAAAGAACATTTTTTTGGTATTTTCCTATTAAAAATAGTTTCCTTTTCTAAATAAATTGAAGAAATTGAATTTCCTAAATTTTCATTGTCATTGAAAATAGGTTCATTTTGATAATCTATTGTGATTTTTATCTTTCCAATAATACATTTATTTCTTTGTATTTTTTCAGTTCCATAAATAAAAGACATTCTTTCAACATTATTATTACTTTTATTATCTTTTATTAAATAATAAAATTCTTCTACTGGAATAGAAACTTTTCCAATCACAACAGGATTATTATTGTTATTTGAATCATTATATAATATTTCAATTAAAAAATCATCCAAATAATCTTTTAATTTTTCTGAAACAGGTAAAATTATTGAATGAGAACTTTTCATATCTACATCAATAGATGATGAATCAACAGTAAAAGAACTAAAAGAAAAAATCTCACTTCTAATTGGTTTTTGATCTGAAAAAAATTGATATCTTAAATAACAATTTGGTAATTTACTTAAAATTTGACAATTAATAATTTTATCTATATATAATGTAAATAAATGTCTTTTTAAAGGAGAATCTATTTTTTGAACATTTGATTGATTATCTAATACTGAATTTTGTATATTTTTATTTATTGAAGATGTTAATTCATTTATTTTTTCTTTTTCTTGATTTATTATTTCTAATTTTTGTTCTTCTTTTTTTTTTGAAGACTTTTTATTTTCTATCTTTTTTTCAGGTTTTTTTTCTGATTTTTTTTTTTTTAACCCCACATTTTCACTTTGACTGAAATCTTTTTTTTCTATTTTATCTTCTTTTTTTTTTGATGTTTTTTCTTTTTTTTTCTCTTCTTTTTTTATACTTTTTTTTGATTCAATGTTTTTTTCTTGAAATTGTGGTAAAGATTCTTTCATACTATTTGAAAATTGTGGAATATTATTATTTTCTTTATTTATATTTTTTTGTTGATGAGTTGTTTGAACATCAATACTAATATTTATAGTTTGAGGAGGTTGATTATCTTTTTTTTCAAATTTAGGAATATTGTCATCATTAAAAAAATTATCTTCTTCTTTAATTTGATTACTTTGAAATCCATTTTTAAAAGCTCCAGTTTCTTTCTCTTCGTCATTTATTTCAGGCACTAAAAATGGATTTAAAGCATTATTTTTATCTTGTTCAAAATTTGAACTGTTAGTTTTTTTAAAAGTATCTAAAGGAAGTTGATATTTATTACCCAAATCTTCAACTTCTTTTTTATTTTTTTCCATCATTTCTTCCACATTAATATCAGCTGCTTTGCTTACACTTTCATCATTATAATTATCTTCATTTTCTTCTTTTTCTTCATTCTCATTTTCTTCCTCTTCATTTTCTTCATTTTGACTAATATTTTTAGACACATCACTTTTTTTTCTTTCATAAGCATTTTTTATTTCAAAATTATTCCCAGCAGTTATTCTAAAAGGATCTAAAGAAATACTATCTTTAGATTTATTTAAAGAATTTTTACTATGAGTTTTACTTATTGACTTATTAATAGATTTGTTACTTCTATTAGGAATATCCTTAGTATTATTAACATTAATACTTTGGTTGCTATCTCTTATAAATATTTCTTTATTTATCATTTCTTTAATACTATTTCTTGGGGTTTCATCTTTTTTAATATTTTCTAAAAAATTATTTACTTGGATTGGAGTTCCAATTCCCATCATGATTTTTAAATAAATACTTCCAACATCAGGTAAATAATCATATAATTCTACTGGGAAAAAATCATCATAAATAACATAAGGAAAGTTATTTAAATTTAATTGATTGATTGTTATTGTATCTTCATCAATTTTTAAAGCATCTAAAACATTTCTTAAATTTAATTTTACAACTCCAACTATTTCATCATCTTCATTTTTATTCCATAATTCAATTAAGAAAATTCCATTATCTAATAATTCAGCATTTTCTGGATTTAATATAAAAGGCATTTGGTGAAAATATTTAAAATTTGGATTTATATTATTCCACATTATATTTGTTGTTGTTGATACTGTTTTAGGGAAAATTTTATGCATTATAAAATAATTTCTTTTTTGAGGAATTATTACATTTACATTTGGATTATTTGAACTACTTGATATTATATTATTATTTGATTGAGAATTTGGAATATTTAAATTGTTTGAATTGTTTGACACATTTGTTATTTTTAATTCAGTAATTTTCAAAAACAAAATTAAAATGTCGTCATATAAATCTGTTTTTAATTCAATATTTTTATTCCCATCCAAATTTGATGAAAAGTTATTTCCAATTAAATATTCTTTCATTTCTTTACTGTTTACATTATTATTATTACTAATATTATTTTGAATAAAATTTATTTTAGATTCTTCTTGTTCTTTTTTATTTTTTTCATTTACATTTTCATTTTCTCTGGTTAAATAAATTGTTAAACTTATTGTACCTATATTTTTTTTTTGAGGAGAATTTTTGGTTTTATTACCATTTTGTTTTTTATCTTTTTCTTTAATTTCAGAAATAATATCTATTTCACCTGTGAATTTAAATTCCTCACCAAAAAAAATTTTACTGAAATTTAAACTCCCATAACCTAAAATAATATCTTCAGTATTTGAAACTTTTTTTTTTTTTGCTCCATTAGTATTTTCTAATTTTTTTTTTAAAGCAATTTTATGAACAAAAAAAACAATGTTTGCTTTGCTTAAAATTGAAAATAATTCTTCATTCATATTTAATTGATGAATACTTAATTGTTTAATTGGATAAATATCTTTTTTTAATTTAATTTCTTCACTTTTTTTATCTTTATTAACATAAAATTTAAAATTATCATATAAAATATTGTCCTCTTGATTTTTATTTGCTGGAATTCTTCCTTCAATGTAAAGAATATCTTTTTCCTCAAGTAAGGGACTTTCAATTCCATAAATATCTTTTATAAAATTTAAACTATCAATTTTAATTTGTAGAGTATTATACATTTTTAAGTCAAGAGGTCCTTTTATAATATTTGAATTATCAATGTATGAATTTGAAATTGAATCTTTATCATTTCCACCATTAATGGAATATTCTGCTAGAATTGCTTTTTCTTTTGAATTATATGAATTTTCTTTTTTTACATCTAGAATTAAATAACTATCATTCATTTCTTCTGGGACTTTACTTGCTTTATTTAACACGTTTTTTAATTTTAACCCTCTTGAATAAATTGCATCAATTTTAGATTTATTATCATTCATTTTTTTAATATAAATTTTAAAAAAATATTTTGAGTTATAAGTCAATTATTTTAATTTATTTTTATTGAAATGTATATATTAAAAAAATTTCATATTTTTCTTTTTAATTTTAAAAGTTTTTGTTCTTCAAAAAAATAAAAAAAATCAATTTAAATATTAAGAAAATATTATTTTAGTTTACTTCTTAGAGTACTTTTAGAATCAGGGAATAACATTTGATTATATTTTTTATCAATTTCTTTATTATAATCACAATTAACAACATCTAAAAAATTAAATTTAACAAATATATTTTACCTTTTAAACTATTTTGAGATAAATGCATTGCTTGTAAATTCAAAGCAGAAATTCCTCTTAAAACCATTTGGTCTAACATTAATTTTACTTGAATTTTTTTTCTGTTTTCATGTTTTAATTTTTCTTCAGCTTGTTTGATTAAATTCATCATTGATTCTCTTTGATTATTTAAATTTTTTTCTAATTTTTGTACTTCAGTACTTGACGCTTCTTTTGTTTTTTCTTCATAATCTTCATTTTTTCTGAAAATCGAATCATTTTTTAAAACTTTAAAAATTTTTCGAATTTTATTTTCTTGTAATATTTTACAAATATAAGCATTTCTATTTCTAATTTCTTTTTCTCTCAAATAATTTTGATAAATCCCATTTAATGCTTTTCTCTTAAGTAAAATATCATTTTTTAAATATTTTGAATTCAGTAAAACTTGATTTCTTCTATATTTAACATCTCCGATGTTTTTTTCTTTTTCTTCTGCTTTGGCGATATCATCATGTAATCCTTTTTGTTGAGTTTCTTGAACTAAAAGTTCTTCATTTACTTTATTATTTAATTCATCAAAATATTCTTTCATTCCTTTTGATAAAAGTTCTTTTAATTTTTCCATATAATCTTTGCTGTTTTGTTTAATAAATGTTTTATAATCTCCTCCAATTTTTTTTTGAAGTATTTCTACATCTTTTTCTGAGTTGTCATTTAACATTTTTATATATTTTTAAATTATAAGATTTTTTATTAAGTTTTAAATACCAATTTTAAATTTAAATAAAGTTTATTAAAAAAGAATAAATAAGTAAATTACCTAAAGAAGATTAGAATATTCATTTTGGAAATCAACTTTATTAATTGCTTTTTTTAAATTATCAATTAAAAAATAACTATATTTAAAAGAGTCATCTTTATCAAAAGTTGAATTATTTAATTCATTATTTTTTGGAGGATTATAAGTCATAAAACTTGTATTAACATTTGGACTCATAGTCAATTGATTATTATTAACATTTTGTGCATTTATAATATGACTCTTGTTTAATTGTTGATTATTAAAACTAGATGTTTTATTTAAAAGATCAGTTGTTGAATTATGATTTTTTAATCTTGATAAAGTTTCCTTATAAATATTTTCTCTTTTTTTTAAATTTGAAATTTCATTTTTTAAAAGATTAATTTCATGATGATGTTTAAGTTTTAAGCTCTCAATTTCTCCATTTTTATTTTCTAAATCTTTATAAATTTGTTCATTATCAATTTTTTTTCTTTGTAAATCATTTACTATATTGTTATATGCCATTTCAAATTTTTGACATAATTTATTTAAATTTTCTATTTTTTGTTCTAATTCTTTTCCATAATTTGATATGTTTTTGATATTAGAATCAGATTGAATTAATTTTCCCTTTAACTCTTCATTTGTTTTATCTAATTCAAATATTTTATCTTTTTTATCATCAAGTTCTTTTTCTAAATTTTTACATTCATTCTTAATGTTTTCAAAGTTAATTTGAAATCTTGATAATTCCATAATTTTTTCATTTAATGAATTAATCTCAGATTTCATTTTTATATTTTCATTTTTTACTTTATCATTTTCTTGTTTCAACAAATTATATTTAGTATTTATTTCACTTAATTCTTCATTTAAATTTGAAATTTCTTTTGAATCATAAGTAGATTTTGCGTTCAAAGAATTTAATAATTTTTGATACTCTAATTCTAATTTACTATAAGATTCTGATAGAGGATTATACTTAGATTTTAATTCATTTAATTTTTTGGTTTTTTTTTCTAAAGTATTTTGATTAATTTGATTATTATTAATATATGATTCAAACTTTAAAGAAGAAACTTGAGCTAAATGTTGGAATTCTGCAATAATTTTATTTTTTTCATTAATAATTTCATTTAAATAATGAACTTCATTACTTAATTGAATATTATCTGAAATTGCACTTTCTAAATCATTTATCCTATTATTTAATTCATCTATTGTTTGTTGTTGTGATATTATTTTCATTTGTTGATTTTTATTTATTTGTTCATAATTGGAAATAGTATTTTTTAACCCAGAAATTAACCCTTGATTTTCCATTTAATTTATAAAAATAAAAATCTTTTTAATTCAATTAAAAAATTAAATTTTAATGATTGATATAAGAAGTATGAATAACTATCATGACTTCTTTGTTATTTAACTTTCTAAATATTTTTCTTAAACAAATATAATTAATATTTAACATTTATAAAATCATTTATTTTCTTTTTTTAAAAGTTTATTTCAGTCCTACAATTTGGACATTCTCTTTTTCTGTGGAACCACATTTCTAAACATTTAGAATGAAAGAAGTGTTTACAAGGAGTAATTATATATTTTTTTCCTTCAACATTTAAACTTCTTTCTCTGAACTCAAAGAAAGATTTTATTTTTTTTTTATAAAAATTTTTTTCTTCAAAAATATTAAAATCTTCCCTTAATATTTGTACATGTTCATTTTCTCCTAAAGAAATAAAATCATTAAAAAAATATTTAGTATCTTCATTTTCAGTATGAAACAGAGGATATAAACAAATTACACATTCAATATTATTAGCATTAGGATTTAAACTCAAAATTTCTTCTTTATTTTTATAAAAATCTAATTGATTGATTCTATATTTTTCAGGGAGAAAAAATCTACTCCCTTTTATTTTTTGATAGTATAAAATATAAATTTGAAAAAACATTAAAAGAATTATAAAAACACAAAAAGTGTAATCAGGTGAAATTAAAAAAAAATTTTTTTTGTTTAATCTAAAATAACAAGGAATAAACAATCTGTAAATAGAAGTAAAAATTATATAAGACCATGGCAAAGCAACTCTATTATTATAATAAATATTAAATATAATTTGAGGAGTCCAAGTTAGTATTATTCCTATAATAATATATGGTTTATAAAAAAAACATTTTGTAACAAAAAACAAAGAAAAAAACATTCCTAAATAAAACATAAAATATAATTTTACTAATTTCTTTCTTATTATTATTGGTTCCGTTAATTCTTTTTGATTCTTTAAACGCCAAATAGAATAAAAAAATCTTAAATCAGTTATTGAAAAATTTATAAAGAAAAATAAAGTTGGAGAAAAAAAATGATAAACATAATTTGGGTAATTTATTGTTAAAAAAAAATGACATAAACAACCATAAGAATTCCAAACAATATTTCCATAAATTGTTAAAAGAGAAACACCATTTGCAAGAGCTTCAGAATTTTTTAAATTACATTGAATAATATTAGTATTTATTATCATTATTAAACATATTATTACTGTGATTGTTGAATAAATTGTTATTGTTTTTTTTTCAGGGTTAGTATTTTTTATTTTTATTTTTAATTTAATATCATATTGAAATTTTTCACATTTTGATTTTAATTCTCCATAAATTTTATCTTTATAATTAATTGATTTATTTTCATTGGATGTGAAGTTTAGCATTAAAGTCGTTTTACAATTTGAATATGATTTTATTTTTTTAAAAATTGAACCTTTTTCAATTTGTGAATCAAATTCTCCTTCTAATAAAATATAATTATTCTTATAGAGAGTTTCTTTTTCTTTTATTTTTAAAAATTTAAAAGAGATTTCATTGTTAAAAGTCATCCAATTATCAATATAATTATTTTTTATTATTCTTATCAAAAGATGAAAATAATCAGGATATAAATTTCTATTTGTTGAAAATTGCATATATAATATACCATTTGGAATCAGAGAATTATTTTCATAATATTCTCCTTCATAATTAATATAACTTAAATTTTTAATTAATTCATTTTTTAGAGATGTTTCCTCATTTTTGTTCTCTTTTTCATTAATGGAATTATTTTCTTTATATAAAATCTTTTCAACAAAATTATTTAGAAGAAATATTTGTTTAATTTCATTTGAAATATATGGTTCTTTTTGTTTTTTGTCAAAATAAGAAATCAAAAGTAGAACCAACAAAAAAATAAAAGCAACTATTGAAATTGGAAGAAATAATGTTTTTATTATCATTTTAAAATCTAAACTATTATTTTCAATTGGATTTAAAACAGAAAATTCATCTTCTTCAGGTATAATAAGCATATTTTTTAAATTACTCAAAATTCTTTGAATATCGAATTAATTAAAAATTTATTATTAACGTTTAATTTTTTATTTAATTAAAATAACAATTTTTATATAATCTTTAAAAATATATATATTAATATCTTAATTTTTTATATCAAATTTTAAAACATTGTATTATTATTTTTTTGATATGTAAATTTTATATTTAATAGATTTGATTTGATGAAAGTTTTAAAAATAAAAATAATTTTCATAAATAAATATTATTAATCTTTATCATAAGTTTTAAATATAAAAAAACAATGGAATCATTATTTCAAAATAGTTTTTTTTTTTAAAATTAGTA
>JAEEGK010013222.1_pt1 | contig 18632 bp, 16 predicted proteins | sample 8958771 | NCBI WGS metagenome assembly JAEEGK01 (sample SAMN16246547, study PRJNA631951) | gut metagenome | biome: gut microbiome; feature: rumen; material: SC-attached | host: Bos | place: Iran: Karaj | collected 2018-10
AATATCATTCGTCTGCCGAAGGGACGTTTAGGTGTAATCAGCGGATTGGATGGGTATATAGTCGTGGAACACGAGAATGTGCTGATGATATGTAAGAAGGGTGATTCTTCGTCGCTGGTGAGGAAGTATGCCAGCGAGGTACAGATGAAATACGGAGAAGAGTTTGTCTGATCAGACAAACTCTTCTCTTATCTTTGCGGCTATTTCCTGAAATTCCTTTGGCGTGAGCTTCAGTTTCTCACGGCGGAAATCCGCATCCTGTTCCGACTGCATGGGGATCAGGTGGATATGTGCATGGGCCACTTCGAGGCCGAGCACTACCTGAGCCACTTTCTTGCAGGGGAAGGCTGTTTTGATGGCCTTGGCCACGCGCTTGGCAAAGGCTTGATAGCGGGCAAGCTCGTCGTCTTCCATGTCGAAGAAATAGTCTACTTCGCGGCGGGGAATCACGAGTGTGTGACCCTTCACTAAAGGATTAATGTCAAGGAAGGCGTAGAACTCATCGTTCTCTGCACACTTGTAGCTGGGAATCTCACCAGCGGCAATCTTGCTAAAAATGTCCATTTTGTTATTATTTTTTTATCGTTATCACGTTATAACGTTATGACGTGATAACGGATTATCCTACTGTTATTTTGTCAATTCTCAACTTGATGGTACCACGAGGAATCTTCACCTCTACCTCGTCACCCACCTTATGGTTTAGCAGGCCCTGGGCAATGGGGGTCTTGATGGAGATTTTCCCCTCACGCAGATTGGCCTCACTCTCGCTGACGATGGTGTAGGTCATCTTGGCTTTATTGGTGAGATTAGTCATCTCCACCTTTGACAGAATCTGTACAGCATCAGTGCTGAGACGTGATGTGTCCACTACTTTCGCTTCGGAGATGGTCATCTTCAGACGATTGATCTTGTCTTCCAAATTTGCCTGTGCCTCCTTGGCTGCATCATATTCGGAATTCTCGCTGAGATCACCCTTTTCACGGGCCTCAGCGATAGCGGCAGAGGCCTTAGGGCGCTCAATACCTTCCAAACGCTGTAATTCGGCTATCAGTTTGTCGTAGCCTTCTTGTGACATATATGCCATGATAATTTCTATTTTATTATTTACAAATTGTGAATTACTAATTTCGATTTAGGCGATATCTTCGGACGGTAAAAAACAAAGAATCCCGACGTTCTCTCGTGTCGGAATCCTCAACGCTCTCATGTCCTTATCCTTACTCTTCGGTTGCAAAGGTAGGTATTATTTTTTAATTGGACAAATTTTTCCGCATAAAAAATGTAAAACGATGTAAATGACCACTGCCGACACCCATCCTCCTATGACGTCGATGGCGTAGTGGGCTTGAATATAGACGGTGGCAAGACACATCAGTACATATAATGGCATGATACCCCAGAACAGTAGTCGGCAACGGGAGCGCCAGGCAAGGAACATGAGGATGGTGGTAATGCCTACATGACTGCTGGGGAAGGCTGCCGTGGGACGCTCGCCAGTAGCATGGGCACTGGCCACGCATTGGTAGAAGAAACCGTCGCTGTAGCCTGGCATGGGTAGTGGTTTATCGTGAGTGGCGAAGAAATCATGAACGTTGGGGAATACGCCATTTGCGATGTTATCGACTCCTGCGGCCAGATAATAATACTGTGGTCCGGTAACGGGCAGGAAGATGAAAATCAGATAGTAGATGAAGAACGACGTGAGGATGATGAACATCGTGCGGTTGAACTCATTGTAACGGAAGAAGAAATAGAACAGCGCTACTAGGGCAATTAGCGGGAAATATGAAGCATAGCCTAGGTGCATCAGTTCGCTGAATACAGGGTGTTGGATAGCCTGAGAAAACAACAGTGCAGGCTGACAGCCGAACAGCCATTGTTCGTATGCCGCGAAGTGATGGTCGAGGTTGGGGAGAATACGGTTCAGTTCATAGGTGTCTGGATACCACCACGGCAACAACAGCATCTGTACTGTGATGCGGCATAACAGCGTGAAACGGCAGGGGATGAGTCTATAGACGAGCCACATGGCCACCGTGAGCAGCACAATGCGGAAACGTCCCCATAGCATTGCCTCGGGGTTGACGGCCTTGGTGAAGGTGAAGAGCACCATCAGTGCCGTCAGCAGCAGATAGCTCATGATAACCCATTCTACAGCCAGCAACCCCTTCCGCGGCTTCCGCTCAATCTCAAATAGAAATTTTATAATTTTCAATTTAAAATAATCAATTTCCAATTACAACCAATGGTTGTCTTTGTACCACTTAATGGTGCGTCTGACACCCTCCTCGAGCGTGACTAAAGGCCTGTAGCCCAATTCGTCGATGGCAGGCTGGATGTCACAGCGCCAGTTGCGCTGTTTCAGGATGTTGAACTTGTCATTGTTCAGCACGCTGACCTTACCTGTGATCCTGCTGGTGTACTCCCCGAAGAAGGTGATGATGCGTAGCACCCACACAGGGGCGGTGATGCGGATCCACCACGGACGGCCCAGTTCCTCGTGGATCAGGTCGCTGAAGGTGGTGCTTTGGTACACCTCACCATCAGAGAGGAAATACTTGCGACCGTTCTCTCCCTTTTCCAAAGCTAAGTACACGGCCTGCACCACATCCGTCACATAGACGAACGTGATATCCTGACGTTTGTAGCCCACAGCGAAGTCCGAGTGCTGTTTGATACTCTTTGCCATCACGAAGTAGTCCTTTTCCCTGGGACCATATACTCCTGTGGGTCTCAATATAATATAAGGTATGCGCTTGGCAACGGTTTCCAGATACTTTTCCGCCGCCAACTTGCTGCGTCCGTATTCCGTATTCGGCTCTGGTGTGTCAGTCTCGCGGATCTCATCGTAAGGCTGCTGCTCCTTGATGGCGCCGAAAATGCTGAGGCTGCTCAGATAGACCAGTCGTTTCAGGGGCATCTCCAGTTCGAGGACAGCCTCCACCAGATTCTTTGTCCCTTCGCAGTTGATGCGCATGAAGTCCTGCTTGTTCAGACACTTCGTCACACCGGCTGCATGCACCACATAGTCGAAGTGGTGACCCTTCAGTTGCTCCACGAGTTTCTCCTTCGAATTGAGACTTAGCTCGATGAAGTTTATCCGCTCGTCCTGCAACCATTCTTTCGAACTGCTCTTGCGGATAGCGGCCCACGTCTCAAAGCCTCTTTTGAGAGCCTCCTCTACGATAAACGAGCCGATAAATCCGCTCGCTCCAGTGATTAATATCTTCATTATGTTAAATTTGGGTGCAAAGGTACAAAACTTTTCACTATTCACTATTTACTTTTCACTTTTTTTTGTATCTTTGCGCCAAAGAACTAATAAATTAAAGTCTATGGGAAAGAAAAAAGGAGGCAAACGGTTAGGGAAGAAACAGGTCAGCGAACTGCTGCAGAACCTCTTCCAGCATCATCCGAACGAGACGTTCTCGTTCAAGCAGATATTCAGAGTACTTAAGTTCGACACTCATCCGTTGAAAATGCTCGCCATCGACGTGATGGAGGAGATGGCGTGGGACGATTTTCTCTCGAAAGTCAGTGATACCTCGTATCGTCTGAACCTGAAGACTCAGGTGCAGGAGGGCGTGTTCCGCCGCAAGTCATCAGGCCGCAACTCGTTCCTGCCCGACGATGGTGGTACCCCTGTCTTTGTGGCAGAACGCAATTCCATGTCTGCGATGGATGGCGACAGAGTGAAAGTGTCATATATGGCCCGTCGCGACAAGCATATCAAGGAGGCGATGGTCATTGAGATCGTACGTCGTGCCCACGATACCATTGTCGGTAAACTGCGTGTGGATAAGGACTGGGCCTTCCTCATTCCACAAGACTCTACCTTCGTTCATGATATCATCATCCCCAAGCGTAAACTGAAGGGTGGCAAGACCGACGACAAGGCTGTGGTGAAGGTCATCCAATGGCCCGACAATGAGCATAAGAATATCATCGGCTCCGTCATCGACATCCTCGGAAAGACGGGTGAGAACAATGCCGAGATGCACGCCATCCTCGCTCAGTACAATCTGCCGTATAAATATCCAAAGAATGTGGAGGAGGCTGCTGAGAAGATCGATGCAACCATTACCCCGCAGGAGATAGCCCGTCGTGAGGATTTCCGCGATGTGTTTACCTGTACCATCGACCCCAAGGATGCCAAGGACTTCGACGATGCCCTGTCTATCCGGATGATGGAGAGTGGATTGTGGGAGGTGGGTGTTCATATCGCCGACGTCAGCCACTATGTGAAAGAAGGCTCCGTCATCGACAAGGAGGCTTACGCCCGTGCGACGAGCATCTATCTCGTGGACCGCACGATCCCCATGTTGCCTGAACGCCTCTGCAACTTCATCTGTTCCCTCCGGCCTGACGAGGAGAAACTCTGTTACAGCGTGATTTTCCTGATGGACAACGAGGCAAACGTCAAGAAGTGGCATCTGGCACATACGGTCATTAAGAGCAACCGCCGCTATGCCTACGAAGAAGTTCAGCAGATTTTGGAGGACAATGGCGTGAAGGACGGCACAGGCGAGCCCGCTCCCCCTGCCACGAAGAAGAATCCCTATAAGGGCGAATATGCCACAGAGCTCATCACCCTCGATGCCCTTGCCAAGAAACTCCGTGCCTCACGCTTCAAGAACGGCTCTGTGAAGTTCGACCGTGAGGAACTCCATTTCGACATCGACGAGAAAGGCAAGCCCGTCAAGGCCTATTTCAAGGTCTCTAAAGATGCCAATAAACTCATCGAGGAGTTCATGCTGCTGGCCAATAAGACCGTCGCTGAGAGCATTGGTCGTGTGAAGAAAGGCGTAAAGGCCAAGACGCTGCCCTACCGTATCCACGATCAGCCAGACCCCCAGAAACTCGAGAACCTGCGACAGTTCGTTTCCAAGTTCGGCTATAAGGTAAAGACCAGTGGTACGAAGGGAGCCATCACGAAATCACTTAATGCCCTGATGGCTGATGCTGAGGGCACCCGTGAGCAGAACGCTATCGAGACTGTAGCCCTCCGTGCGATGATGAAGGCGAAATACAGCGTACACAACATCGGCCACTACGGACTCGCCTTCGACTACTATACCCACTTCACCTCGCCCATCCGACGTTTCCCAGATACGATGGTTCATCGTCTGCTTACCAGATACCAGGAAGGCGGACGATCTGCCAATAAGGATAAGTACGAAGAGTATTGTGAGCACTGCAGCGACATGGAACAAATCTCGCAGAATGCAGAGCGCGACTCGATCAAGTACAAGATGGTGGAGTTCATGGCCGATAAGATCGGCAATACCTACGACGCCCACATCTCAGGCCTCACCTCCTACGGCATCTATGCCCAGATCGACGAGACCCACTGCGAGGGCATGATCCCCATCCGTGACCTCGGCGACGACTATTACGACTTCGACGAGAAGAACTTCGTCATCGTAGGCCGCCGTCATCACACGAAATACCAGCTGGGCGATCCCATTCGCATCCAGGTGGCCCGTGCGAACCTCGAGCGCAAGCAGCTCGACTTCACCCTCGCCGATTGACTACGACTTTAACGATGTAGTCATGCGTGTCGTGTCTCTCGCGTACCTTATATTATTACGCCTGCGAGGATATGTTAAAAAACATATTTTCTGTATAAAAATCCCGATAATCATTTGGTGGCTATCGGGATTTTTGCTTATCTTTGCAGCAGAATTTTAAACTTTAATATCAAGAAATAGTTATCACAAAACTCAGTTATTTTTGCACCGGCTTTTAGAATGCCGGCGGGATCTTGTGCTCTTTGACATTTTGGTACAACAATAGTGTTTTGTGATAGAGACTTCGAGTCAAGTTTCTGTGAACCTTACTGGACAATGGTCTTAGGCCGTTGTCCAAATACCACTTGCGCCCTTTAACACGGGGCTTTCCGACAATTTATTTGAAAAACAGTTTATATTTCTTTTGTATGAAGAAAGAAAAAGAAAGTCATGTCGACGAAGAGTTCGACCTTTTCCTTCAGAAGTTTATCGACGATGTGCTCGACGATGAGACCTGCGCAGATGAAGACTGCGACGATGATGATGAGGCTGTTGAGCCCGATACTTCTGATGACCACGAAGAACCAAGCAGCTCCCGTTTGCCATTCCCGCCGGAGATGGACAGCAGGGTAGCAGATGTCAGAATGAAAACATGCCTTGAAGAACACCACGACATGGAGGACGTGCAGTCAGTGGACATCGAACTGATGTCGGGCCAAGAGAAGAGGCTCTGCTGCAACGGCTCCGTGTCGGTTACTATCCAGATGAAGCCGAAGACCCGCGTTCGTCTGAACCGCTTCAAGTGCTTCGTTTACCATGAATCCTTCTTTCCGATGTGCGCCTCGACAGAGAAGACATCAGTTAAACGTCTGCGCGACAGGCGAATGACGGTGGAACTCCCCTGCGATCATATCTGGGTGCCCGGAAAGTATATCCTCTACGTCAACGACACCTCCGATGAGTCGCTGATGCGCATTGATTTCACACTCGATGACACCATGCGCCTCACCACTCAGCCCCCTCAGATGCTCCAGTCCTATTGCGAGGAGCATATTCTGGTCGCTTGTATCGAGGGCGTTGACAACGATTGGCAGCCTGTGGCAGAAATGCCCGGACTGACTCAGTTCCGAAAGCGGGTGATGCAATCCCGCCAGCTCGTGTTCTTCAATGAGTTCCGCAAGGAATGTGGCATGGGAGAGATGGTCTCCAATCTCAATCTGCTGATCTGTACCCATAACGACGATATCTCCCCTGAGTTGTTACGGCATTTCCTGCGCACGTTGAGCTACGAGCATTCCTTCACTTATATCGACTGCTCCACGCTCTATGATCCTACGAGCCAGTATCCTTATGAGCAGCTTATCAGGGAGCTAAACAATGACGGCAGGCAAGTGTACTGTCTCTCGCATCTGGGAGAGCTGTTAGGTGCCAATGGTAAGATCATCATGCGGCGCATCATGGAGAAGTTCCGTCCATCAGACACGACGGACAACCTCTGGCTCTGCGGAACTCGTCAGGAGATTGATGATATCCTGGAACTGTTCCCTTCCTTGAAGCCTTATTTCGAGGCGGGCAGCTACATCGAGCAGGAACGCTACGGCGCCTTCGATCTCGTGCAGGCCTTCTTCCGTGAGCTGGCTCGCGAGAACCTTGACCCCACTGAGGAACTGAAGGACCGGCTCTCCCGAGCCGTCATTCAAGGCTGTAAGCAGGGAGCCGTTACCAACTGGTCGCTTTATGACATTCGTCGCTTTATCGCTGATGAGGTACGTCCCCGTTACCTTCGTCGGGCTCTCCAACTGATTAGTAACAATGAGGTCACACAGTTCAGCGTCGAGGATGTTCCCTTCGAACGGCTCACCGACACTGCCTCCACCTATCAGGAGAGCATCCGTGAACTCTACGAGATGATCGGTCTCGATGAGGTGAAGCAGGGCGTCTCCACAATGGCCAATCAGGCCCGCCTGTTTCTGGAACGTCGCCGCAGAGGACTCAAGACAGACAGTCAGATGGTCTTCCATTGCGTCTTTACGGGTAATCCTGGCACAGGCAAGACCACCGTTGCCCGCAAGCTCGGAAGGATATGCCATTCACTGGGACTCCTTTCCAAGGGCGAAGTCATCGCCGTGGACCGTACCCGCATCGTGGGACAGTTCATAGGCCAGACGGAGGACAATATGAAGGTTCTGCTTGAAGAGGCGCGTGGCAATGTACTCTTTATCGATGAGGCTTACAGCCTCTGTACGGGCGATAGCGACAAGAAGGACTTTGGCCATCGTGTCATCGAGTCGTTGCTCACCGTCCTCACGAGGCCCAATCCCGACATGCTCATCGTCCTCGCTGGTTACACCAAGGAGATGGACGCCATGCTGGACTCCAATCCCGGACTCAGGAGCCGTTTCCCCTATCGTTACCAGTTTGATGACTACGATGCCGCCCAACTGATGGAAATCGCCCGTAATCTCCTGGAGAAAGAGGATTATGTCCTCACCGGCGAGGCTGAAGCCGAACTGAGGAAGGACATTGAGCAGACATTGAAAACGAAGCTCCCCGAATTCGGAAACGCCCGCTGGATAGAGCAGTTCGTCAACAATGGCATCATCCCCGCTATGGCGAATCGCGTCATTTCCGCCTTGGATGTCGACGTAGCCTCCGCCCCTGTCGCTGACTTCCAACGCATCGAAATCTCCGATGTCACGAAGGCCTTCGAACGTCTCAAACCTCAAGCCGCCCCGCTGAAGCCCCACCACAAAGTGGTGTCAGGCTTCAGCGCCTGACGGCGCCTTTTGTACAAACAAAACCACTGAATAATTATGAATACCGAATTGAAGAAGAAAAACCAAAAGGAGTCCGAAAACACCCTTAAGCTTGCCCGCGACTTCAGGAAAGTTGCTGGCCAGTATGCCGAATACAAACGGACAGAAGGTTACAATGAAGACAACTACTCACTGCTCGACATCTTCAATCTCGAAGCCAGCCTTGAAGTGTGTCGTCGTGGTCCGGCAGACTATTTCTACGAAACAGCCCTTGATCTTTTCAGCAAGACGCTGGGCCGCAACCATCAGGAGACGCTCGGACTCGTCCGTGAAATCATCGACTATCACGTCAACAATGTGCGGCGGATGATGATAGAGCGCAGTATGGTGATGTCCGTCTGGCTTCTTTTCCCCCTCATGCTCATGTCGCGTGAACTCTTCCCTTCAGTCCCTCTGCGTGTGGTGGCATTATGGGGCTGCTATATCAACCTACTCTTTTATAGCCGTATAGAAGAATGGCTCATGTGCCTCATGGAGCGCCGTCACTATCAGCACGTATATCGAAACGATGAGAAATAAACAGAAAAATACTACAGAATTGACGATGAAGAATATTGAAGATAAGAAAAACTTTTGCAGATTATTAAGAAGCACCAACCGCCATGGCATTGGTGATGTGATAGCCGAGTTAGAGTGGCTCGATTTCTTTGAGGCCCCTGCGAGCCGCAAAGACCATAACGCCTATCCAGGAGGCCTTGTCGCTCATTCCCTGAATGTGTATCGTGTGGCTAAGGAGCTGTCCTTAGTCATGCGAAATATCAACCCCGACCTCGAGGTGTCAGACGATTCCCTGATTATCGCCTCCCTGCTTCACGACGTCTGCAAGGCTCCCCGCTATCAGGGCAGCACCAAAGCAGGAGGAGTCTATCAGAAGAACTACAACCACCTGCCCGTAGGTCATGGCGAGAAGAGTGTCATCATGCTTTTACGTTTAGGCTTGGAATTGACTGACGATGAAATCATGGCCATTCGTTGGCACATGGGCGCCTGGCAGATAGCCCTCCACAACGAAGAGATGCAGCAAGACTACGTCCACGCCACTCACACCTGTCCCCTCCTTTCCATCATCGAGGCCGCCGACAAACTCGCCGCCCAGATCCTGGAAGTCAAACCTTAGAATTCTTTATTTGTTTAACAATTAATTATTTACGACCATGAAAGTTTGTAGTACTTCGAAAATGCGGATGCTCCGTATGTTTGTCTATCTTAAGAAGGTAGGTGTTTTTGTGTGTGGTGCCTTTTTTATTTTGTGCTTTGTAACAGGTTGTTACAACATCTGCCATCGGCCGTTTAGCGGATTCGTTCATTCGGTCATTCTTGATGACCGATATGATAACTTCAACTACCGTGAAAAGATTAGTGAACGGATTTCTTTCTGCGAGAATGGTGCTCACGGCTATCTTGTAGACAACGTTACGGGTAAGAAAGTGCTTCGCGATGTCAAGTGGGTCATTGTTTCCGATAACGAGAAAGACACACTGGCCTGTTATGCAAGCAAGGGCTATCGCGGTTATCTTGATGTCCGCACTGGCCATCCTGTTATTCCTGCCATACGTTACACAAAAGCCTGGCTCTTTTCTGAGGGCCTCGCAGCTGTGATGGAAAAGGATAGTACCATCAAGTTTATCGATACCCACGGTCAGGTGGTCATCGACAAGGATTTCCATTATCCGTCTTTCACTTACGGCTATCTTTTCTATGACAGCTTATGTGCTATGACTGACGCCTCAGGCATGTGGGGCATCATCAACAGGAAGGGCGATTGGGTCATCTGTCCCGAATACGATGGTATTGCACATGAAGATACCGGCTTCTGGCTGCTGAACAAAGAGGATAAGTGGGGGCTGCTCGACAAGAAGGCAAAGTCAATTATTCCCGTCGAATATCGGAATGTGGAAGTCTTGGAACAAGGTATCTCCGTTGTGCTCGAGGATTATACGATGTGTATGATGGACTATGACGGCACGCTGAAGTATAAGTTTGTCTGTGATGACGTAGACGATATCTATTATGCTACTTCTGAAACCGACGAAATGGGCTGTGATATACGGAAGTTGGCTCCATGTAAAGCTTATAATACGTATGAGGGCCATTGTGGTCTGATGGGGCCTGAAGGTAAACCACTCACTCTACCAATCTTCACCAATATATCAGCAGTTAATGCCAACCTCTATTATTGCAAGTTCGATCATTCTGATAGTGGTATTCTCTTGGATGGCAACGGCAGGTTGGTCAATAATAGTGAAATTGAAGCAAAAGAATCGGGTAAATAGAAATGGTGATGAATGGTAAAACGATCTTTGGTCGCAAAGCAAAGACAGAAAATTGTGGATGGTATACATCATATAGGGAAATCCCTGATGAGCATATAATTCCAACCATGAGAGACACTATGTTTGGTGGGCACTTGGATTCATTACTAAGAATCCTTGTGCCTTAATAGAATCAATTCTATAGGGTACTGCCATTGTGTAAATAATTTTCATTTTGCTTTTGACTGCTAAAAGTACTTGTTTTCGGCAATTATGCAGCTTTTGGAGTTTGAAGCCTGTAAACTCTGACTTTCAGGCCTGCAAAGTCTGACTTTGAGGCCTGCAAACTTTTAGTTTGCCAAGGGCTGATTTTGAGCGACTTTTTGCTTTTTATAATGTAAAATAAATTCGCAATCTTTGTGCAAATGTGCAAAAGTGCAAATGGCGTTTTGTAAATGCCTGGACTGGTAGTAGATTTAATATTACCTTATATATATATTATAATATATATATAAGGTAAAGATATAGTGTTTGGATTCTTGATAAAATGAATTTTGTTTTTGCACATTTGCACTTTTGCACCATTTTCGAAAACAAAATCCATTTTATTTTGGTATTTCTTCTGTTTTTGCCTATCTTTGCAGCCTAAAACCGAAAGGAATTACATGGCAGATATAAGAAAAATGACGTCAGAAGAATTGTTGGCGTTTCTGAAGAAGAACTATTTCATCGGTGTTGACATTGACGCAGTGCTATCGATGAGTGTAGAACAGCGACGTGACTTTATGCTTAAACAGGCTGACAGGCTGATTGGCTTGAAGAGGAGTGGCGATGCGGCTAGGATGATTGCCTACAACTTCTTTACAGAGGAGATGGAGCCCGTGAGAGAAAATCCGATGATGAGGGAACAACAAGATGGCGTGACGGCTTGGATTGTTGAATTGGCGAGATTGATGGCCTATCTGCTGATGGGACAGTTCTTGCGTACTTCACACCCAATGGATTTAAGACTACTTGGCATAGAGCCTGAGTCGGAGGTTGAAGACTTGAATGAACAGTATTCGCCCGACAATCTCCAGCTGCTCTCATGGCTGAAAGATACAGCCTATAGACGTGTTGGCGCAAGAGTGGCCAGGAAGTTGGTAAGTGAAGCTATTTACGAAGCGCATTTCATCGATACCGCACTTTCCGATTATTATGTGGATGAGTGCGACCGCAATGAACCTCACTGGAATGACGAAGCAGAATGCAATAATTATATTATTCAGGTCTTGCGTACTGTGGAGACGGTGAAATCACATCTGGCAAAAGGTCGTGAGCTTGGGCTGAACGATGATGAGATTGGCGTTGTGGATTCTTTGTGGAGTTACGTCCCTCATAACTACCAAGCAAACTATGTGGCTGCTGCCCGTGATATTGTAGAGACAGACAGGCGGATGTTCCCTCAGATGCAGGATATAGAATCCTATCGTTCAGAACTCAGGGCAGAGATTCTCCTCATTGCAGAAAAGCATGACGTGGACTTGGAGCTTGACGATCCTTACAGTCTGCCGATGGGATACCTGAATGACTGGATTAACACAAAGCACAATATCTTACAGGATAATGAGTAGTTCGTTTTTTCCAGAGCCTTTGTCGTCGCGCAAGCAAGAGAAATATAAAAAGCTAGTCACTGAGGCAGACAGCATATTCCTGATAGGCTGGCTTCGAGAGAGGTTGAGGGAGCCTGGACAGATCCACGGAGATCAAGAGCGCCTGTTTGCTGAGGCCCTCTGTCGTCCTTACCCCAACATATTAAGTGAAATGAAGGGGCTTCTGGATAATCCCTTCAAGGAGCTCAATGTATTTGAAGAGCTTGAAGATCTTCGTGCGGGCCTGATCTGGGATTTTGTGCAAATGAAGATCGGCAGCACCTGGTATCTGGTGAAGGAAGAGGATGATGAGAGTTGGCGGCCCTTCGTCCATCGCGTGCCTTTTGCCGACGAGTTGCGTAGGGACGAAATAGAGACATTCTTTCAGACGCTTTATCAAATATGCATGATTACTGATATCCTGACTGGTCATGCATCAGAACATGGGCTTGCGGTTGACGAGACGCTCCGGAAAGAGCATGAAGCCCTTCGCAAGAGGAAGAATGCTCAGCCGATGTCGTCAGGAAATGGCCTGAATCCGGATACAGTAGACGACTATGAGATGGTGGAACTGAAGTTCTTCGACATGCGTGACTTCGACTCTGCAGAGAAACAGCTGGCGCTTTCGAAGGTGTTGAGATCCGTGGCACAGAAGATAGACCGTAATAACGGCAGGGACTGGTTAACTGTCTATGTAGCCTATCGCTATGCTAAAAAGGAAAATGGTGTCCAAGGAAAGTATGTGGATTTCTTCAGTGATATAGAGTCGCTCATCCCTGACATGTTGTATGTGAAGGATAAGAGTGCCAAAGGAGATGCCAGATACAAGAACTACACGAAAGCACTTGGTCAGGAGGTAAGGAACTGGTATGTGGAAAATATGTGTCTGCCGCCAATCAATAGTCTCGTGTATAGTTTATATCGTTTTGGCTGTCACGAGAAACGGTTTCTCAAACTCAAACCTATTATCAGCGAGTTATACAAGTGGTTCAAAGATAATAAATAAAGGTATAGAGAAAAAAGGCCAGGCGTATCGAAAGATGCGCCTTTTTTCTGCCCTTTCTGAGGGGTGCAGGTGGTGAAAAGCACTTTTTTTCGGGGTGCAGGTGGTGACCCCAATCAAGCGTGAAGAAATAAAATGCCATCTAAAAAATAATGCTTAAATTTGTCCTCGCTTAGCTGTGGTGGCGAGAAAGACCGGTCCTCTGACTGCCCAGAAAGCAAATAAGATTTAAAACCACAAAATGACAAAATTAAGCAAAAAAAGACAAGCAAACATGTTTTGTTATCAAAAAGACGTCAAGAAGTCCTCTACCGCTAAATGCCTCAGAGGTGACTTTTGGAGAGAAGTTAGAAGCCAGAAGACGGAATGGCATATTAATGCCCGAAGAGCCATTAAGGCGGCTGTTAAGGCCGACCTTGACGGTGAGGGCGTTGCAGCTATTCATACCTGGCTTCAGAACACCGACTTCCAGAAGTTCCTGATCAGGAAGCCTCGAGAATTGAGTTCGAAGAGGGCAAAGGACGCCTTTGCCAAAAAGACAGACGAACAGAAACTGTTGGCTTGGGCAGAGGAACTGAAGCAGGAACTGGCAGGATTCATCTTCAGCTGCTATCTCTTCGACGAAGTAAAGGTAAAGAAAAAGAAGAGAGACGGCACTGAGTATGAGGTCATGGAACGGCGGAGACTGTTGAAGAATTGCCATCTCAATGGTTTGGTGATGCTGGATATTGACCACGTTGAAAACCCCATGCAAATATGGTGGAAACTCAGGGATATGAAGGAACTCATGGACAGAGTAGCACTGATCCATATCTCCTGCTCAGGTGATGGCATCCGCGTCGTCTTCACTGCCGATGTGAAGGTCGGCAACTTGGCTGATAACCAGATTGAGTTTGCTAATGCCCTCGGATACAAGGCCGACAGCTCTTGTATCGACGCCACTCGTACTTCCTTCTGTCCTAAAGAGGAGGATATACTCTACATTAATGAAGACCTGTTATTTAATTATTACAATGAAGAATTTGACAAAAGGTTTACTCCAGAGTACCGCAAGAAGAAAACGCAACCACTGCATCAGGAATTCTCTGAAGATACTAAGAAAAGGGATGTTAAGTCTGAAAAGATGAAATGGAGAGGATATGACCTGCAAAGCATCATTGATGCCCGTTATAACGAAAAGCTGCCTTGTGCAGAGGAATCAAACAGGCATAAAGAATCTCTCAAACTTGCCACGGATTTACTCCTTATGCTCGATGGTGACAAACAGATGGTACAGCATGTCGTAGAAGGCCAGCCTTGGGTGCGGGATATTATTGAGGAAAGAGATGAGAATGTCGGGCAGACGGTAGAATCAGCAGCCTCATGTGTCGCGGAGAAGGAGAGGAAGTACGCAAGCTCTTTGCCCAGTAAGGCCATGCTCGAAGCAGTGAGGATAGCCACGGGGAGATCTTATCAGGAGATTATCCATGGAAGTAATGGAAATAATGGATCTCAAGACAGTATTCTAAGCGCTCAGCTTGATGCCTGGGGTGCTGAGATTGAGGCGATGTTTGACGACTTCCCATTATTAAAGGACGTGTGCGCAGGGCTTAAAAGGTCTCAGTATCCGGCAGCGGTGTTTGCTGCAGGTGGTGCCTTGATGACTCTGATGACTCGTTGCTGGTATAGGTTCTATCATCGTCCTGAAAGGGAACGAAGACTGAATTGCTCACTGCTGATCATTGGTCATCCCGCATCGAACAAATCTTTGGCAGATGATATCTGCGACATTCTGATGGCTCCTGTGGATGCTGCCGATAAGGCTTCTATCGCAGCCCTGAATCGCTACAAGCGGGATCAGAAGAAGAAAGCGGCCAATAAGGAGGGAAAGGACAAGCCTCAAGGTATCATCCGAATTCATCCTGCCAGAACCAGTAACGGCCAGTTGATTGAAGATATGATTAACGCCAAGGAAATCGTAGACGGGAAAGAGATCCAATTGCACATGTTCACTTTCGATACCGAGTTGGACAACTCCATCACCCTTCAGAGTGGTGGCTCATGGATCAACAAGCAAAGTATGGAACTGAAAGCCTTCCACAACGAGGAGGACGGACAGATGTACCAGAATGCAGATTCGCCCGTAGACCGCTTTCACGTCACTTGGAATTATATCTATACTGGTACGCCTATTGCTCTGAAGAAAAAGGTCAATGAGAAGAACTTCGGAAGCGGACTTTCCACTCGTCTGGCAGTTATTCCCATGCCGAAGACGAACTTTGAGATGATAGAGTTTCAGGAAATAACGAATATTGACTGGGAACGTTTGGATCGCATGAAAGAATGGGCTTACAAACTTGACTCTCGTGCAGGGGAACTCCCATTCTGGCCATTGGTAAAAAGGATATACGACTGGACGAAAAACCGTATGGAAGATTGTGCTGAGGATCTGTCTGAGGCCAATGAAATGATGCTGAAGCGCGTGCCCTATCATGCCCTGAACTATTCGGCACCTTTCATTGATATGCGTCATTTTGGGGATTTGCACTTAGAGGGGAAATTCTGGGAAGGGCAGTATGAGGTGGACGATACCGACTGGAAACTGTGTGAACTTATCGCCCGCATCCAATATGCCACCCAGCAGCGTTTCTTTGGGGTGATGGCTGAGAAGTACTTCGACGACATGAACAACGACGTACAGATCTGTGGCAGGCGACATCATCAGAAGTCGGTAGATGCTTATAATCGTTTACCTGAAGTTTTCACAGTGGAGGATCTGAACAGATGTTTTGGCTATACGAGCGTTAATTCAACAAATAGCAAGATAAGACGTTTGTTGGAAGATAATCTGATCAAGAAAATCACCTCTGGTGTGAATAAGAATAAATATCAAAAGATTAATAGGTGTGCATAATGTGCAAATGTGCAAAAGCACATAAGAATTGGGACGGGCTTTTTAGGGCTCGTCCCAATATTATTTTCGAAACTGCAAAAAGTTTTCGGTTATTTTGTTGGTATATAAAAAATAATGCCTATCTTTGCATGCCCTTAACTATTATAATTGGTATAGCGTATGATTAAGTACACCAGGAAGGAAGAGATCTGGAATGCCGCGTCGCATGGCGGGGGCATCCTGTTGGGGGTGGTGTTTGGCATTATCTTCCTGGTGTGGTGTTTCCAGAGCGACAACAACTGGGCACGGTGGGGAGTGATCCTCTATCTGTTTGGTATGCTGGCGTCGTATGCGGCCTCGACGCTATATCACTCTATCCGACACCACTCGAAGTGGAAGGAGCGTCTGCGAAAGTGGGACCATGCGGCCATCTACTGGCATATCGCAGGTTCCTATTCACCACTGACGCTGACGGCACTTCGTGAACAGGGCTATTGGGGCTGGAGTCTCTTTTCGTTTGTCTGGGCCTGTGCCATTGCAGGAACAATCATCAGCTTCATCCGCCTGAAGGAGCACTCAAACGTGGAGACGTTCTGTTTCGTGGGCATGGGGCTGAGCATCCTCGTGGCCTTTAAGCCGCTGATGGACTCAGTGTCGGCGGCTGCCGTCATCTGGCTGATTGCCGAGGGTGTGAGCTACATCACGGGGGCGGTGTTTTATTCCTTTAATAAAACGAAGTACATGCACTCGGTGTTCCACTTCTTCGTCCTCGCGGGATCGGTCTGCCACATCATCGCCGTCTGGGACGTGCTGATGGAACAACTATAATTGATTATACTGTAAAGGCCAGAAGGCACGGAGGGTGGTGAGCGTGCCGTCGGGCTGACGGAGGGTGAACTGGTACTCCAGGTTGCGCACCCAGCGGTAGCGCAGGAACTGCTCGAAGGTGAGGGGCTGGCCGTTGACTTGCTCGATGACGCACCCCTGGCGGAATCCCGCCTGCCAGGCCTTGCCGCTTTCCATCACCATGCCAATCATCGCATGACCGTTGCGCTCGACGATGACGATGTCGTGCAGACGGTTTGAGACCGTGCAGGAGGTCGCGCCGTCGTAGGGCTGGAACACGAGCAGGCGACGGAAGGGGTTGATGACCACAGCACCGTATTCGAGGAGCTTGGTGCCGACGTGGGAAGCGCCGTTGATGGTGGTGCAGCGGACGTCGTGGAAGGCAAAGCCACCCCATAAGAGCCGATGCAGTCGCAGGAGTGTGATCTCTCCGGAACGCTCAGTGCCGAAATGTCCGATGGTGCGGCTGCCGTAGGTGATACCCTCTATCTGATTCACGATGTCGGGATGCTGGCTTTTCATCTTTGCGAAACTCGTGGCGCTGACGGCGTAGGGCATGGGACTGCCCGTGTCGAAGAGCACCTCGTCGCTGACATCAGGAAAGGGGCTTATTTTTATATAAGGTACGTGCTTGCGCAGGCGATACTTAAGGACCTCGCCAGGGGTGTAGGCATAGTGGTAGCGGCGGTCGGTGAGGGTGAGCTGGTGCTCGCGGGTGTCGATGCGGGCGGCGATGCCTTTGTTGAACAGGGCGAAGCCGAGGATGCCGTCTTCACCTTGGCGCACCACCCTGCGGCTCATGCGCTGCACCTTGTAGCCGCTGATGGTGAGGGGCCCCATCTGGAAGGGTGGCAGTTGTACGGTCTGCATCTGACGGACATGGCCTGCGGCATCCTCCGACTCGATGGTGCCCAGGTATCTGAGCCCCTGCAGGGGTACGTCGTCGTAGATAACGCCCTGGCTGGCTCCCGTGTCGAGCTTGAAGCGGTAGGGACGGCCGCCGATCTCGAGGGTGACGAACAGCTGGTCGCGCTCCACCTCGATGGGTACGGCCACCAGAAAGTCGCGCTCGGACACGAAGAAATCGGTGTCGTAGCGCTTGACCTGTCCGAAACTGTAGGCAGTCATCAAGATGAGCATCATCAGCAGTATCCATCGTCTCATCATCCTGCAAAGGTACACCTTTTTCAGAGAAAATCAGTTGTTAGTATGTTATTATGTCTTAAAATCGATACTATGTCTGAAATTATGTGTAAATTTGCACGCAAATTTGCAAATTATTAAAATAAGATGGCTTATACACGTATGACTGCCGCAGAGGCTGCGGCACTGATTAAGAATGGCGAGCACATCGCCATGAGTGGCTTTACACCTGCCGGTGTGGCCAAGGCAACGACCAAAGAGTTAGCGAAGATCGCTGTGGCTGAGCATGAGGCCGGCCGCGAGTTTAAGGTGGCAATCTTCACGGGTGCATCGACGGGACAGTCGACAGACGGTGACCTGGCTAATGCTCAGGCCATCCTCTATCGTGCACCCTACACCACGAACCCCGATTTCCGTAAGCACGTGAACATGGGTGAGATTCCCTACAACGACCTGCACCTGAGCCACATGGCACAGGAGTTGCGCTATGGCTTCTACGGTCCTTTGGACTGGGCCATCCTCGAGGTGTGTGACATCGAGGAGGTGGGCAACGACT
>JAEEGK010013224.1_pt1 | contig 18630 bp, 10 predicted proteins | sample 8958771 | NCBI WGS metagenome assembly JAEEGK01 (sample SAMN16246547, study PRJNA631951) | gut metagenome | biome: gut microbiome; feature: rumen; material: SC-attached | host: Bos | place: Iran: Karaj | collected 2018-10
GAAATCATTGTTCAATTATTAATAATGCAATAGTTAAAGATATTAGTTTGATTGGAAGAAATATTTCAAAAATTATTATTGTTGATAATATGCAACAAAATTTTAAATTACAAAAAGAAAATGGAATTTTAATTTCTAGTTTTTGGGGTGAAGATTCTAATGATAAAGCTTTATTACAATTAGGTAGAATTTTAGTAATTATTGCAACTGAAATGATTTATAATTGTTATAATATTGATATTAGGGATTTAATAAGGAAATATAAAGATGATATTATGAAAAATGTTTCAATGTAAGAATTGTATCATTTTTTTGTTTGTTTATTTATTTTTTTTAAGTTTTTTTTTTATAAATTTTTTATATGAATAATTAGAAAATTTAGTTTTTTTTAATAGAAATCTTTTTTTTCCTTAAAAATCTTAATTAAAAAGAAAATGATTTAAATTTCAATATATAAATTAATTTAAATAAATCCAAAATATAATTCTAATAAAAAAAAATGATAGAAAATTCTCAATATAATGATTCTCAATCTCAAGAATTAAATCTACAAAAGCAAAAATCAAATGTTAAAAAAACTTTAAAAAAAATAAAACCTCTTGCAATATTAGACAATAAATATTTCTTAATAAAAAAACTAGGTAAAGGTTCAACTGCAACAGTATATTTAGGTTTTGCACCAAAAGATCCAAATCATAAATTATATTCATTTAAAGTAATATCAAAAGCAAAAATATCAGATTTACTTTTTAAAAAAGAAGTTCAAACATTATTAAATTTAAATCATAAAAACATATTAAAAATTTATCATAGTGGTGAATCAATAATAAAAGATCAAAATAATAAAATAAAAGAAGTATATTTTATAATAGAAGAATATATGAAATATGGAGAATTATTAAATTATATTTATTTAACAAAAGGTTTTGGTGAAAATTATGGAAGAATAATATTTGAATCTTTATTAGATGGAATAGAATATCTTCATAATAATAATATTGTACATAGAGATATTAAAGTAGATAATATTATGATATCTGATGATTTAAATATTAAATTAGTTGATTTTGGTTTTGCTACAAATGCTTTTAATAAAAATAAAATGGATTTTGAAAATGAAACAAATAGTAAAAAAGGTAAATTAAATACTTTTTTAGGAACACCAAATTATGCTGCTCCAGAATTACATTTAAAAATACCTTATTATGGTAAAAGTAATGATATTTTCTCATTAGGTGTTACTTTATTTGTTATTGTCACTGGGACTCTTCCTTTTAAAATTCCTTTACTAATTGATCCTTTATATCAATTTATTTATAAAAATGATTATATTGGTTTTTGGATTAAAAAAAAATTAAATTTAAGTCAAAGTTTTATGGAATTATTTGAAAGTTTAGTTGCTTTTGATTATAGTCAAAGACCTACTATTTCTGAAATTAGAAATTCAAGATGGATGAAAGAAATTGATGAAAGTTTAAAATTTGGATTAAAGGAAGAATTTAAACAAAAAATTTTAGAGATTAATAAAAGAGATAAAGAAAATATTGTAAGAATTGGAAAAAATGAGACTTGTGTATATAATTAATTAAATAATTTATTTTTTTTAATTACTTTTTTTTTCTTGTTTTATTTTTATTTATTTTTAGTTTCATTAAGAGTAAATGTAAATTATTTATTTATTATTTATTAAAGAAACAAGAGTTTTTTATATTTTTTGTTTTAACGAATATAATTTTATCTATATATAAATTGAAATTTATTATTTATCTAATAAAAAAATATTATTTTTTTTTTTATTTATAAAATAATATTTTAAATTATTTAATTTATCATTCTTTCTATTTTTTTTAACCATTTTTTACTAAATGTTGGTCTTATTTTTATATTATTAACATTATCTGAAAAAATATTTAAAGATTGTTTAAAATTATCAACAATAGGATCATTATCATCACTTTCAATATTAACTTTATCATGATTAAATTTGATTAAATTATCATTTTTATTTTTTTTATTTTTCTTTTTCTTCTTTTTATTTTTTCTAATATTATCTCCTTCATTAATAAAATCAACAAATTTATCAATATCAAAACCTTTATTATTATTTTTATTGATAATTGAATTAGTATCATTTGAATGACTATTATTGTCATTATTATTATTATTTATATCATATTCTTTTTCTTCTTCTTCATTAAAATCAAAATAATGATTAATTTCTAATTGATCAAAACTATTATTTTCATCATTATCATTTTCATTAATTAAATAATTTTCAAATTCAATATATTCACTTTCATCTTTACAATTATTTATAAACTTTTCATCTTCTTTATCCATTATGCTAAAAATTCTATCATCATTATTGATAATTTCTTTTGTGAATATTCCTAATAGAATATTTTCTATATCAAAACTTTTATCTATTTTTTTTAATGCTGGTTCAAAAATCTTTTCAATATCATTTCCTGAATTTTTAATACAATCTATTATTTTTCTAATTTCATTAATATTTATATTTTCATAATCTATATTTTCATCAATATAATTTACTAATGAATGCATTTTTTTTGATAAAATTTTTAAAATATTAAACGAAAAAGATTTATTTGATTTAAAACAATAACTTTTGAGTTCATTAAAAAATTGATATGCTTTATTTGATAAGGAAAGCTCTTTTTTTTTATAATTAATATATCTATTATTATATAAGTTAATTAATATTGATTCTATTTCTTTTTCTAAATTTAATATTAAATCTTCTTTCTTTTTATTAATATTATTATTATTATTTGAAGTATTTATTGTTGTTTCATTTTGTTTATTTTCTTCATAATTTTTTATAGATTTCATTAAATTAATATAATATAAATATATTTTAAACTTTTTTTATTTCAAAAAATTATACTAAAATTTAAAAAAAAATAATAATTTCAAAAAAATAATAATTATTATTTTTATAAATAAATCAAAAATGATATTTAAACATTATTCAGAAAATTCAAATTTTAATATAGAAAATTATCCTAATCAAGAAAAAGAAATTAAAAGATGGGATAAATTATATCAATTAGATAAAAAACAAAGAAAAAATTTACAAATAAAAGAACAAAAAAAACAAGAAGAAAAATATAAAAAAGAAAAGAAAGAATGTACATTTAAACCAATAATAAATAATAACCCAGAATATATAAATAAAAATTTTTACTCAAATAATCTTGATTCAAATTATGATAAAATATTAAATTTTTTTTCAAGACAAAAATTTTGGAATAAAAGAAAAACTGAGAAATTAAATAATTTAACAAACTTAGAAGAAAAAAAAGAATTAAATGAATGTAAATTTACACCTAAAATAGTAAAAATATATATTAATTTTTATAGAATAGTTCAAAACATATATATAATAATAATTATAATAATAGTGCACAAGATTTAGTTCTTGACCCTGAATCATATGAACTTTATATTAAAAGAAGAGAAAAATTTAGAAAAATTGAAAAAGAAAATAAAATTAGAGAATATAATAAACCTGGAAATGGAAATATATGGAAAAATAAACATTTAATTAATTCTCCTACTAAAATTTTTACTAATAACTTATTTAAAAATTATTCTAATGCTAATGTTAACAAAGATTTTAAAAAAAAGAGATTTTCAAAATCTCAAAAAAATATCAAAAATAAACATAATTATAATAATTCATGTACTATTGATTATAATAATGCTGTTAAATGCTTACATAATGAATTATTTTCAATTAGACTTATGGACTAAATATTAATTTTTTTATATTTTTAAAATAATCTATATATATAAATTATTAATCATATAATGTTTTATAAATAATTAGAATTTTTAAAATATAATTTAATCAATTGTATGAATAGTATTATTCCTAGTTATATATAAGAAATAAATATTTTTTTAATTATTATTTTATATTATTGTAAATAAAAAAATATTAAATATTATATTAAATTATCATAATAATTCAAATTTACAATTGATTTTGAATTGATTGATGAACAATTAGTAGTTGGTTTTTCCTTTTCTTCTGCATTAGCAAAATATTTATATCCTAAATTATTATCATTAAAATTCCTTTTACTTAAATTTTTAAATTTATATTTAATATTTTCAATTAAAACATTTTTATTTATTATATTTTTCTTTTCAATAGGCTGAAAATTTTTATCACTTTTTGATTTTTTAATCTGTTTAACTTCTTCATTTAACTCATTAATATGATTAATAGAATCATCAAATTCTTTTTCTCTACTATAATGAATTATAGAATCATAATTATTAAAATAAGGATTTTGTTTAATGTACTCAATATTTTTTCTTCTATTTTCAAGAATTAAATTTGTATTTTTTGAAATTTTAGGATGAAAAGAATAAACTTTTTCATTTTTAATTCTTGTATATTCTAAATTTTTATCATAATATTTTTTATAATTATATAATCTATTTTCAATCCTAGAATTAAATTGAATTAAAGAACTTTCATAATTAATTTTTGGAGTAAAAGTACATTCATCATCTTCATATATATTATTTAATTTTGTTTCTTTTGATTTTATAAAAGCTTCATTTCTTTCTTGAAAATTATTTTTAATATATGAATTAATATTTTCATTTAATTTTGGTTTAAATGTTATTCCTTTTTCATTTAATATATTTTCTCTTAATTGTTCTATTTTTTGTTTTTTAATACTCAAAAATTTTTTTGAATTATAAGGTAAGTGTAAACCTTTTATATTCATTTTTATCATTTTAGGATGTGGAATTGTTTCAAAAATATCATTTTTAATTTTTTTTAAATTTTCCTTTTTTTTTCTTTCATAATTTTCGAGTCTGTTATAAAAATTTACAATATAACTATTATTATAATTTAAATTATTATTTAAATTATAATTATTTAATTCAATTCTACTTTGAGATTTAATTAATTTTTTATTATATCTTTCATTAAATTTATTTGGAATTTGTTTAGGTGAAAAAGTATATATTAATTTTAACTGTTCTTCTTTTTTTTCATTTAATCTTTTTAATTTTTCTTTTCTATATTTGCTATCATTATATAAAGCATTAAAAACTTTGTCTTGTTCTCTTTTTGATATTTTTGGTTGATTTATTATTGAATAATAATCATAATTTAATATATTTGATGAATTAATTGATGATTTTGGTCTTTTATTCTTTGAATTTGTTCTATTTTTTATTATAGTGTTTGTGGAATTAAATATTGGAATAGATGGATTTTTTTTTAAATTATTTTTTGAATTATTATTATCGATTATTGAAAATGAATATGTTTTAATTATTTGAGGACTTTGTTTTATTAGTAATTGTGATTTCATATTTTTAATTTATTTTTAAATTAATTTTAAATAATTTTTTAAAATTCAAAAATTATATTCTATTTTTATATATATATAATTAAAAAAAATGTTTTTTCTTTATTTTATTATTTTTAAATCATGATTAATATATATTGATAATATATTTTTTTGAAAAAATTTTAAAAATTAAAATCTCAATGAATGAAAATGAATCATTTAATTTATTTAATGAAAATAAGGATGAAATTAATATTAAAGATAAGGAAAAATTTGATGATAAAATAATAGCAAAAATAAATCAATATAAAGAGTCAAATTATGAACCATTATATCTAAAAAATTCATTTTGTGATATAAATATAAATGATAAATGGATAGTAGGAAAAATATTAAATATTAGTGAAGATATTGTAACAGCAACTGAATTTGAAAATTCAAGTGGTTATGTAAAAGTATTTTTATTTGATTCAGAAAAAATTAGTTATTATAGAAAATATACAAAACCAAATGAAAATAGAATAAATTGTCAAAGAGATACTAATGAAGAATTAAAAAGTATTCAATCATTTATTCAACTTTTACTTAAATATAATTTTGGAGATTATGAGAAACAAAATTTTATTGATTATTTTAATTATATTTCCGCTTATGATATGATACAAAATTTAAGAGGAAAAGTTTATTATTGGTGTGATAAGGTTTTAAATATAAATGATAATAATTCAGGAATTGATATCTGTATAAATATAATTGAATTATTGTTAAATTTGATAAAAAATTTTTATAATTATTTAAAAAAGAATAATGATATTATTATTAAATATAAAGAACTAATAGGAACTAAATTTGAAGATATTATTTTAGTTGATAAAAGATATGCTATTATTACATTTGAAAAAGATGCTTTTGAAATTTATAATAAAATTATGGGACAATATCCAAATTATAATGATTTTTATATTAAATATGCAAAAGAAATTAAAAAAATTACAAATAATAGATATAATAAAAAAATTCAAAAAATATGTAATCAAAAAATTTATGAAGGAAATATTACTGAATATAAAATTAATGATAATCAAGCTATTCCAATTTATCCTTTATGCTATTTTATTGATTATTTTAATTATTTAAATGGTTATCAATCAATTTCAAATTTTATTGTATCAAATACTTGTTTTTCTTTTGATATGATAGAGTCTTATTTATATTTATTTAAAAGAATTTATGTAATGTTAGATGAAAAAAATAATCAATTAAATAATAAATTAACAAGTCAATTAAATCAATTAAGGGTTTATCTTCAAAAAAGAATGAATAAATTAACAGAAAATGAAATTAAAAATTATCCAAAAGAGAAAATGATAAATCTTATATTAATTTTATCAAATATTTTACCTTTTGATGATAATATAAAAATAAATACTTTTGAAGAATTATATTTAAATTATATTTCTGCTTGTTTTTTTAGTCAAAATTTAGAAAAAAAAATTTATGCAATGAATACTTTTAATTCTATTATAACATCAATTGATAATAATCAGAAAAATAAAATTATAGATAAAAGTTTATATTATGAAACTGATAAATATGTTAAAAATATGAATTATGAAATATTAATTAATTGTTTAGTTAAAATTAGAGTATTACATTTTATTCTTGAAGAAAATGTTCATGTTGAAATTATTAAAAGAAGTCTTCCAATTATTCTTTTATTATATAAAAAAAATTTTAATTTACAAGATTTTGAAAAAATTTATGAAAATAGGAAAAAAATTATTGATTTTTTTTTTTTAAAATTAAATGAAGCAGATAAAAAAAATGATGAAATTTTAATTAAAACTTTAAAAGATATAATTTCAAAATTATCTATTTTTCAATTCGAAAATGATAGAGAATATACTTTTAATTTAATGAAAGATTATATTAAAAATAAAATAATTAATATAGAAAATATAAATCTTATAAAAGATTTTACAATTAATTATTTAAATAATGAAAAAAAAGGATTTGATAATAAAGAAAATAAAAAAGATTTTTCTTTTAATGAAAAAAAATATTTGGGTATTCAATTTTTATGGAATTATATGCTTGATAACTATTATATTGATAATTCTCTAAATAATAATAATTTTAATTATATAGAAATAATTAATCAATGTATTAATTCACTTATAGAAATTTTTAATATGGAAATTTTAAATCATGATGATTTTAAAAGAAAAGTCTTATTTAATATTATAAATTGTATTTCAAATAACCAAAGTGAAGTTCAATGTCTAACATTATTAAAAAACCTAATTTTAAAATCAAATATATTTAATCAGTTAATAAAAAAAATTCATGATAATAACAAAGATACAATTCTTGATTTAATTATTAATAACTTTAATAAATATTATATAAAAGTATTTTTAAATGAAGAAAATAAAGTAAAAAGTTTTGAAGAAAATTTAAATTCAATATTTCAAGGTTTATATTCTCATCAAGTAAATTTAAAAATTAGAATTGAATTATTTATAAAATTATTAAATAAAGAAATTGATTTAGAAATGCATTTAGATAATTTTATTGTTTTATGGAATTATTTAATTCAAAATGATTTTTCAAAGGAAATATTATATAAACAATTACTTGATAATATGAATAATTTCTTGTACACTTTTAAAAAAAATATTTTTGATAAAATTTTATTAGATAATGCTTTATTTAAAATTGACAATATATTATCATTTACTATATTTAAAAAATTTATGCTAACAATAAATATTGCAAATGGTATTTTTATTTTAATAAATAATAAGGACTTAAGAGTTGATGAAAAAAATAATAATGAAATTATAGGATTAAATAAATTATGGCATATTTTAATAGAGACAAATAATAATGAGATACAAAATCAAGTTTCATCGATTCTATCTAATATATGTTTAAATGTTAAAAATCCTAATTCTAAAAATTCAATAATATTTTGGTCTAATTTTATTCAAGAATTAATTCAATATTTAAAGTTATTAAAAATGAATGAAACTAAAATTGATAATGAAAAAATTAATAATAATTTTGAATTATTTAATAATATAAATCAAATATCAAATATGAAAAACAATCAATTATTTTTGAAAGATAATACAGTTGATTGTGGATATGAAATAGGAATAAAAGGATTAGTTATTCTGATAAAAAAAATTTATGAAAAATTTGGTTCAAAAGGAAATATAATAAATGATGTTTCAGGATTACAAATTTCAAATGATTTAAATGATCCTAATGAAGAATTTTTAAAATACATATTTAATTATAATAAAAAAGAATATAATTTAAAAATATCATTTAATGAGCCTTTATATATAGTAAGATATAAAATTTCTAATTATTTTGAAATTCCAGTTAATACAATTCAATTTCAATATGACACCGGCAAAAACGAAATTAAAAAATTTGATTTATGTAATGATTTTGAATTATTTAATACTTTAATTATGAGAGGACAAAAGATGATTAATTTAGAAAAAGTTGAAAATGTAAATATTTGCTTAATTAATAATCCAATTGTTAATGTTGAAAAAAATCCAAAACAATTATTGGATTCATTAAGTGATTTATTAATAGAATTATTAAGAAATAAAAATAAAATTTATACTTTAGATATATGGAAACTATTAAATCATTATAGGAATAACAATGATGATTTAATTAACAAAATTAGTCAATATATTATGGAAAACTTCATTAATCTTGATTTACAAAAAGATATTAATTATATTTTTGATTTTAATAATACAAGTATATATTATAAAAATTATATATTAATAAACGTGATTAATGCTTTGAATAATAATAAATTATATCATGAATATTTAATATTATTTATTAATAGTCAAATTTGGAATGATAAAATTATGCATTTTATTCATAATTTTTCAATAAAAGATGAAATTAATGAAAAAAATGAAGTATTACAAACAACTAATAATATTATTGAAATTTTTAAATTATTAATTCCATTAAATAAAGAAAATATTTTTGATTTAATTATTGATAAAATTTTACAATTTTTATATGAAATTTTCTATGATTCAATAAATAAAGATATATATGAGGATATATATAATTCGCAATCAAAAACAATAGAAAATATATTAAAATTTATTTGTTCTTATAAAACAATATTTATAATGCTTATTCAAAAAATTTTACAAAATCAAACTTCACAAAAACAATTTTTATATATTTTAGTAAATGGAATAATACAATCAAAAAATATTTTAATAAAAAAACAATTTAAAATGTTTATTAGAAGGATATATGATGATGATTTATTTAAACCAGAAAATATAGAATTAGAAGTTTCATTTTCAACTTTTATTCTTTTTTTTTTATTATCACAAAAAAATTTAGATTTACTATCAGAAATATCGAAAAACAATAATTCAATATCATTTAATTTTTTTTTTGAAGTTTGTGATACTGTAATTGAGAAAGTATATCCTTTAAAAATAAATTTTAATTATAAAGGATATATAAATACAATATTAATTCCTCAAATTTTATCAAATGAAACAAATGAAGAGTTATTATCAGGATATTTTTTAATAATTTTTTCAATATTTAAAAATTATAATATAAAATTTGATAATATAAAAGAAAATAAATTTGATTTTTCAAATTATATATTTTATGATTTATTATTTAGTAAATATAAAGAAAATCCATTAGATTCAAAATCATTAATAATAAAAAATGAAAATACAATATCAAATTCTTTAAATTTATTAACTTACTTAATAATAAATAATGAATCAAAAAGATTAGAAATTTTAAAAATTTTACATGATTTTCACAATTTTGAATTTTTGAAAAGTTCACAGTTTTTAGATTGGAAAAAATCATTTAAAGATGATATAAAAAGTAAATTTGTAGGATTAAAAAATTTAGGTTGTACCTGTTATATGAATAGTTTATTACAAATTTTATTCTTAATTACACCATTTAGAGAATCTATTTTAAATACAGAATCAATAATTGAAGAAAAAAATGTTTTATTTCAATTAAAATATGTTTTTAATAGTTTAAAATATAGTGAAAGTAAATTTTTTAATCCAATTGAATTTACTAAAAATTTTGATAATGAAGAATTAAATATAAGAGAACAAATGGATATTGATGAATTTTTTAATTTACTTATTGATAAATTAGAAAATCATTTACAAAAAACAAAAAATAAAAATTTAATTAAATATTTTTTTCAAGGAAGAAATATTGATTATTTAGAATTTCAAGAAGGATGTACTCATCATAGAAAAAATGAAATTCCATTTTATTCAATACAATTATTAGTTAAAAATAAAAATAATTTATTTCAATCTTTAGATTATTTTATTGATGGTGAAGTAATGAGTGGAGATAATGCAATTTTTTGTCAAACTTGTAATAGAAAAATTCCTTCAATTAAATATCAAAGTTTTAAAATATTACCAAGAATATTAATTTTTGTTTTAAAAAGATTTGAATTTAATTATAATACAATGACAAAAATAAAAATAAATGATTATTATGAATTTCCAATTGAATTAGATATGACAAATTATACATATGATTATTTAAATAATAAAAATAATTATGATAGAAATAAAAATAATAATTTGTATAAATTAAAAGGTTTTGTTGTACATTCTGGAACTTGTGAAAATGGACATTATTATTCTTTTATATATGATAATAATTATAATCAATGGTTTGAATTTAATGATATTTCAGTTAAGGAATTTAATATTGAAAATATGAATAAAGAAGCTTTTGGTGGATATGAATATATTATTAATAATAATACTAAAAAACAAGAAAAAAAAGAATTAAATAAAAATGCTTATCTTCTCTTTTATGAAAAAGTTGATATGAGTAATTGTGAAAATTATAATGATGTTGAAATTTGTAATAATGTTTCTAATTATATTAAAGAAGAACCTATTTTAAAACAAATAAATAATAATTTAATTCAATATAATATTGAAAGGATTATTTTTTCTGTTCAATATCATAGATTTATTTTACAATTTTTAATTAATATTTTAAATTTATGTTATGAAAATGATAAACTTTTAACTTTTCTTCAATATTTTACAAGAACAAATGATATTAATATTATAAGTAAAGATTTATTTAATTTAAGAAACAAAATAATTGGTTCTAATTTAAATAATTATATAAATTTAGGGAAAATACAATTATTAAATAAGAAAAATTTAGATAATACACAAAAAGAAATTGGAATAAATATTTTATCATTATTTCGTTTTTTAATAACATATTTTTATAATGTTTTAGTAAGAGCAGAAAATAAACGTTATTTAGCAGGTACTGTTGACTTAATTAAATTTTTTTTAAATCAATATAATGAATGTTCACAATATTTAATAGAAGAATTTTGTAATACTTCATCTTTAATGGAATATATAATTAGTTGTCCAATTTTAGAAATGAAAAAATTATTTGTTGGAATTATATATTGTGCAATGATTAAATTATATAATGACTTTAATCAAGAAAAAAAGAATAATAAAGATAATAATATTAGTTTAAATGAAAATAATCAGAATAATACAGGTTTTTATGATATTAATGCAATGGATGATATAGAATTAAATGATAAACCAAATACAGAAAGGATTCAAACTTCTTCTTTCACAAAATTTTTTAATTCATTGTCTTCTAATAATAATATAGTTAAAGAATCATCAGAAATTGAATTAAAAGTAGTAAATAATCTTCAATCAAATCATATTCCAAAAGTATTATTAAAATTTATAAATAATTTAATTTATTTTATCCAAATTGTTAATGATGATAAAGATTGTATGTTTATATATTATATTTTATATAGATTTTCATTAATATCACCTTATACAAAGGATTTTTTAATAACAAATATTCCTTTATTAACTTATTTAATGTATCATCTTTTTCCAAAATATTCTAAATATAATATTCCATATAATTTTGTTTTAAATTTAAATATAGATTATATTCAATTAGAACATAATGATTTATCTTCAAAAAATGATAATAATGCAATATCAAAAGATAAATCAGCTTATTATAGAGATGAAACATATATTTATATGTTATGTTATAATTTATTAAGTGGTCAAAGGGCATTGATATATATAGATAAAACTTATCAATTTGAAAATTTAGAATTTGTTTTAGAATTATTTTTAGGAATAAGAACAAAACAAGATGCTTTTTGTTTTTCTCATTTAGTTAATAAATTATGTTATAATAATTCTGATATTACTCAAAATTTTTCAAATGCTTTTATGAAAATAATAGAAAAAAATGAAAGTATTGATTTGGATAATATTATGATTGTTTATAAAAGATTTTTAATTGATATTGATGATGATAAAGATTTTCAAGAATCAAAAATTAAAAGTTCATTAAAACATTTCTTTAAACTTATTTTTAAATTTAATAAAGTTTATTCACATTGTGATTATTGTATTCAATTTGCAATAAATATATTTATATGTAATCATTTAAAAATGTATAAATATGTGGATTATTTTAAAAGTTATTTTGAAGATATGAAAGAATGGATTGAAAAAAATCCAATTCCTCCTTTAATGTATGAAATAAAAGGTTTACAAATGTATAAAAAAGAACAAAATTATCAAAATGAAAATTTAAATATTGATATTAAATCATTTAAAGAAAAACATTTAAGACATTCAAAAAGAAATAAAATCTATATTGATTGTATTATAAATAGTAAAATATTATTTTTTTTTATTTTTTATAGAAAAAATAATTCAAGTTGATTCACAAATTGAAAGATATATTGATTTAACTGATTTTAAATTTATATCTTGTGATTCAATTTATTATAAGTATATTATATTTTATTTAATTTATTTTTTTTTAGTGACAAATCTGCTATTGTAACTGAACAAATGGATGAATTAATCAAAATAAAATTTGATGATGAATTATCAGAAAAGAAAAAATTATGGATAGTAACAGATGACCCAAAACTTAAAATAAAAGAACTTTATAATTTATTTAATGAAAATTACTAGAAAAAAAGTTTATATATATAAAATATATTATTTAATTATAATAATTAATTACTTAAAAAAAACTTCATAATAAAAAATAAAAAAAAAAAAATATAAAACTAAAACAAAAAAAAAATGTCAAATACACCTCGAGCACAACAAATATATAGTGTGATAAATGATATAGAAGAAAAATTATCAAGAAGAACAAATGCATTTGAAGATCAAAATTTATATAATACATATCAACAAATGAGAACAAGTGGTAATGATAGATATGAAATAAACAATTTAAATGGTATTAATTCTCAAACTCAATTTCTTCAAATTCCAGCAGAAAGAATAATTGATGCAACTAAAATATCAAATTTAAAAAATCAAAATGTTTATTTATCAAATGTCCCAAATTATTCTACTTATTCAACTTCTCCTCAAATTGATATTACATCACCTACAAATGAATATTATATTAAAAAATTAATTAAAGATGAATTTAGTACTTTAATTTTACCTTATCAAAAAGAAATGCAAAATAATTGTTCTGTTTTAGATAATAAAATTAATTCTAGTCAATATCCAAATTATTCTAATATTCCTTTAAATTATTTACAACCTCAAAATAATAATATTGATTCTACTAATTATACTACTAAAGCTGAATATGATGATAAAATTAGAGAATTAAATAATAAAATTAATAATTTAAATTCTTATTGTGATGAAATTAAAAATTCTTTAGATAAGATACAAAGAAGTTCTAGTAATAGAGATTATAGTAAAAATTATATTGATAAAAATGAATTTAATAATAAAATTAATGATTTAAATAATCAAATGAATAGTATGAATACTTCTTTAAATACTTTGAAAAATAATTTACAAGTTCAAATTGATAATATGGGAAGTGCTTTAAAAAATAATGAAAATGATATGAAATATGATAATTTAAATAGTGAAAATAATAGAATTAAAAATGATGTTACTAATTTACAAAATGAAGTTTTAAATTGGAAAAATTATCAAAAAGATTTAGATAATCTTTCAAAAGTTGATTTAAAACAATTAAATAAATATAGTTTATATGATATTAATAGAGATGTTAATGATTTAAAAAATAAAACTGGTGAAATTAATGATTTAAAAAATAATTATAATGATGTTTTTAAAAAGCAAAATGAGAATGAAATTCGTTTAATGTCAATTGAAGCGAAATTAAATAATAATAATAATTATAATAATAATAATAATAATAATGATAATTTAAGAAATGAAATAGAACAATTAAAAAAACAAATAATAAACAATAATAATAATTTAAATAATAATTTAATTGATAATAATAAAGTAAATAATATTGAAAATAATCTTAAAAATCATATTCAAAATGAATATAATCCTTTAAACTACAATTTTGAACAATTACAAAATGAAAATGAACAATTAAAGAAAAAAGTAGAATTATTGTCTTTAGAAGTTGAAAATTTAAAAAATCTACCATATAATGAAATTAACAATTTAAATTTTGAAGAAATAAAAGAAATACCAAATTTAAAAAATGATATTGAAAATATAAAAACATCAATTAATAATACAACTTCAAATCAAAATCAAGTTTCAGATAATTTAAAAAATTTAATTGATGATTTAGAAAAAAAAAATGGAGAATTAAATCAAAAACAAAATGAAATTGAATTAAGAATTGATCAAATTCAATCTAATTCATTAGCTTCAGTTAAACAACCTGATGAAAATAATATTAATTCAAATCAAGTCATTATTTTAAAAAATGGTATTGATGATTTAAAGAAAAAAATAGGAGAAAATGAAAATAATAATAATAATCATATTTTAGAAATAAATAAAAAATTAAATTTATTAGAAAATAATCTTAATTCTCATATTCAAAATGATTATAATAAATTTAGTAATGATATTAAAAATTTACAAAATGAATTATTAAAATTACAAGAATTAGATATTGATTCATTATCACAATTAAATTTAAATAATTTAAAAAATCTTCCATATAATGAAATTAATAATCTAAATTTTGAAGAAATAAAAGAAATTCCACATTTAAAAACAGAAATTGAAAACATGAAAAATAATACAGAAATGAAAAATAAAATTGAATCACTACAAAATCAAATAAATATATTATCAAATAAAGTAATTAATAATAATAACAATCCAGATTTATCAAATTTATTATCAAATAGAATGCAACCACAATTAGATGAAAAAACAATAGAAAATTTAAAAAAAATAGATTTAGAAAAATTATCAAAATTAAATTTAGATTCATTACTTTCATTAAATATAGAATCATTATCAAAAATAGATTTAGAAAAATTAGAAGAATTAATAAGAAAAGCAGAAAGAACACAAGATGAAAATCAAAAATTATTTTCAATGTTTACAAAATATAATAAAAAATTATCATTAATGGAACAAGATTTTGAAAACAGAGAATCAAATTTAAGAGAATCTTTTGATAACAAAGTAGAAAAAAGTTTAGGTGATAATGGAATAGGACATTTAAGAAGTGAAATTAATAAATTAAGTACACAAATTGAAAATATGAAAAATAATGATTTTGTTTCTAAAAATGATTTTGATAATTTAAAAAATGAAATTGAACAATTAAAAAAAAATAATAATAATAATGAAGGTAATAATAAAACAGTACATTTTCAAATTGATAAAAATGAAGATAAGTATGATATACTTGATGATGTAAATAAATCAAGAAGTGAATTAAGAAAAAGTAGAATCGATGATGAACTTTATGAATCTGGAATTGAAAAAGATGATGAAAAAAAAGATGATGATAATGATTTATTTAATAATGAAAGAAAACAAAACTCAGAGATACAAGATAATAATAATCTTATTGAACTTGAGGAAAATAATAATCAAAAATTAGAAAACGATAATAATGAATTTGATATTGTTAATGAAAATGAAAACAAAAATAATCAAAAGAAAGAAAACGAAGGCATTGATGATTTTGATATTGAAGAGATAGATAATGATTAATTTATAAAATAATTTTTAATTTTTATTTTTTTGAAATAAATTAATTTTAATTTTAAATTATTTTTACTCATAAAATTATTCAATTAATAAAATCAAAAAAAAAACTATATAATTTATTATTTTATAAAATCTATATAATATAAAAATCAAAACCAAAAAAATAAATAATTAACATAAAAACAATATCAATAAAAATGACCTCAAAAATAAAAATTACAATTCAATATTATAATAAATCAATAACATTAGATCTTCCACCAAATAGATTAATAAGAACTATAAGAGAAAAAGCAGTTAGTTATTTTTATCCAATAAATCAACCTTTTTATATGTTTTATCAAAATCAAGATTTAACTTATGTAGAAAATAAAACAATAGGAGATGTTTTTGGAGTAAAAAATATGGTTAAAGTGAAATTAATTAGTTTCGATGATAAAGAAAATTTTCCAAAAGATATTTTTTCAAATCAACCAAATAAAAATTGTCATGAATGTAATGAAAAGAAATTTTTAAATTATTATTGTAGAGATTGTAATATTTTTTTATGTAAGGATTGTAGAATTCAAAAAAGAAATAGACATTATCAACATAGAATAATACAATTATTTCAAGAAAATGAAATTAAAAAAAATATAGAATTATATAGACAAGTATTACAAAATGATTTAAATATTTTAAAAAATAAAGTCAAAAAATTACAAAATTTAGAAAATAATGAAGTTAATTCTGCTTTATGGAAAAAAAATTTAACTGAGAAAATAGAAAAAATTTGCCAATTAATTGAAAATAAAAAAGAAGAAATTATTAAAATTGAAAATCCTATTCAAGATTCAAAAGAAGTGAATGAAAAAATTAGAAATTTTAAAGATTCTCTTTTTAAAGAAAGAGAAGAAAGTTCTATTAGTGAAGATGTTATTAATGATCCTCTTATTGAATTTAGTCAAGTTAATAAATTTGATAATGATTTAAATAATTATAAAAGAACTTCTGATATTCAAATTAATAATGAAAAAATTAGAGAAGAAATTGATGATGTTTTTATATCTATTAAAAATGATTTTGAAAGAGTTTGTAATGAAAATAATGTATAATTATATTTTTTAAATCGAGATTAAAATTTATTTTTATAAATAATGAGTTTATTTTAAAAACTATTTAAAACTAACTTTAATTATTTATTAATTAAAATCTAATTTTTAAAAAAAAACAATAAAAATTCATTTTATTAAAAAAAGCATAATAAAAATACTAAAATACTTCCCCAAGTTCTTAATCAAAAATATTAAACCCAAAAAAAAAACCTAAACAACTCCCTAAAATAAAATAAAAAAAATAAAAAAAACACAAATCAAAAAAAAAACATATATAAAAAAAATGGACAAATCAAACTGGCGTGATTTGCTAAACGATGACAAAAACTTTGATCAAAATGTTCCATACGACATAAAAAAAATAGAAGAAAAATTAACATTAGCAAGTAAAGATGTAAACAAACTAAATCCATATTATACATTATCAGCAATTTATGACTTTACAAAATTCTTTAAACAAATATCAAATGCATTATCATTAGGATTTGAAGACATAACAAAAAAAGTAAATCAAATGAGGAGAAAATTTAATGAATATAAAGATGCAGAAAATATACAACATTTATTAGGAAAAGAAATAGAATTAGATATTCATCGTTTAAATGGTCAAGATAATGCAAAAATGGGACATAAAGATGATAAATATAAAAATTATCATTCAGCTTGTAGAATTTTTTTACGTTTATTATGGTTTATGGAATATTTAATTACAGTTTTTAAAAAAATTTTAGATTCAAAAGAAAATTCAGTTAAAAAGATTTTAGGAGGAAGTTATGATGAAATTTTAGCTCCAAGACATACTTGGCTTGTGAGAAAAGCTGTTGGTGCTGCTATGTTATTTTCTGTTAGTGGTACTAGAGATGATATTGTTAAAATTTGCTTTAATGTTGATGCAAATAGTAAAGAAGGAAAAGACTATATTTTGAAAATTACTATGTTATTAGAAAAAATTTGGAATGGTGGAATTGAGTTTTATAAACAATGTAATATGTTAGATATTGCTTAAATTTTTTTTTTAAATTTTTATGTTTTTGTCTATTTTTTTTGTTTGTTTGTTTTTTTTTTTTTTTTTTTTATTTTTTTTTTTTAAAAATT
>JAEEGK010013229.1_pt1 | contig 18628 bp, 19 predicted proteins | sample 8958771 | NCBI WGS metagenome assembly JAEEGK01 (sample SAMN16246547, study PRJNA631951) | gut metagenome | biome: gut microbiome; feature: rumen; material: SC-attached | host: Bos | place: Iran: Karaj | collected 2018-10
GACCAATATCGACCTGTGCTTCATGGGGACCATCGACTCCTTCTGCAACATGGTCCTGAGCGAGCATCCCGCGGAGGCAGGCGTGCCTTCCAATGCGCGGGTGCTCTCCGAGGATGAAATGGCGGCGCTCTACCGCAGGGAGTATTCCAGGATCCAGAATGGTCAATACGGCGCGGAGCTGCAGCAGATGAACCGGACCTTCCGCTCCCTGCACAGCAAGCCGGACGATGTATTCCTGAAAACGCTGAAAATGCTGATGGAGCATCGGAACGCGGAGTTTCAGTTCCCGGAGCTTCCTGGTGGGGTCCCGGACGAGGTGTTTTCTGAGGAAAGGGCAGAGCTTCAAAGCCTGATAAAAGCCCTCCTTGCCCACCCTGAATTCGCATATGCCGGCAAGAGCAAAGAGAACGAAAAGGCCTGGGCGGCCCTGCTGGAAAGCGGAGAACAGCTTTTCGATTCCTGGAATGAAAGCATCCCGGAGATCATCCGGGTGCTTGGCAGCATCAAAAACCTCCGGCTTCTCCCACAATATGAACCGAGCAGACTCGGCCCCTATGGCAGTGCATATTTCACGGCGCACATGGCCTGGAAGAAGGTTTCTTGGTACGAGTTTGATCCGGAAGCCTTTTCCGCGGTCCTGAACCGGCTGAAGGACTATCAGTACAGTCTGACGATGAACTTCATTTCCCGGTGTGTGAAGCGCATCTCGGATGAACTGAAGAAAGAAGGAGCACTTTCTTTCTTCGATTACATGCTCTACCTCCGTGACATGCTGAAGCGGGACGCTGCCGGGGACGGGCGGCTGATCCGCCATATCTATGCGCGGCACAGCTTCTTCCTGATCGACGAATTCCAGGACACGAACCCCATGCAGGCGGAGATCTTCTTCTATCTGACCGCGAAAACGCCCTGCGCGGAATGGCGGAAATGCGTGCCGCAGCCCGGCTCCCTGTTCATCGTCGGGGATCCCAAGCAGTCCATCTACCGCTTCCGCAGCGCCGACGTCGCCTCCTACCTGAGCGTCAAGGAGCTGTTTTGCGGAGAGGTGGGAAAAGTCCTGTATCTCTCCCGCAACTTCCGTTCGACCTGGGGGATGAACGCCTGGTTCAACCGGGTCTTCCGGGAGCTCCTGCCGGAGAACACGCCGGACCAGAGCCGCTTCGATCCGATCCCCCTGCCGGAGGAAAAGCCGGAGCCGGACGGCTGCTTCGGCGGCGTCTGGACCTATGCCTGCGGGAATGCGCCGAGCACGCCCCCGGAGGAGACGGCTCCCTATCGGGTGCTGGAGATCGTGCGGAGCCTGGTCCGCAACCCGGCGCGGCGCATCAAAGGAAAGAGGGACAGCGAACCGAGGGAGATCCGCCATGGCGACTTCATGCTGATCACCTACGGGAAAGGGAAGCTCGCGCAGTACACTTCCCTCTTCTCGGCTTACCGCATTCCCTTCCGCGTGGAAGGCAAGGTGGTATTCCGGGAGTGCCCCGCGCTCTGCTCCCTGGTCAACATATACAAAGCCGTCGCGATGCCCAACGAATCCAGATATCTCTATGGGGCGCTGACGGACCCTCTGTACCGCATGAGCGAGAAAGAACTCCTTCGACTGAAGGGGCAGGGGCTGGTACTCAGCGTCTTTTCGGAGAACGAAAAGCTCGACGAAGCGGAGCCCATCCGCAAGGCGCTCGCGGAATTGAAGGACCTGTATTTCCGTTCACAGGAAATGACGCCTGCTGCTTTGTTCAGCCTGCTGCTGGAACATTATGAACTGTTCCGGATCGCTGGGACCGATAATCTGGAGTACGTTTATTTCGCCTTGGAGCTGCTGCGCTCCGCGGAAAGCGCGGGCGAGATCCTGTCGCCCCAGGATGGGGCAGTCTACCTGGAAAACCTCATTGCGGATGAGAGCGCGGCGGAGCGATGCATCATGCTCGGCAGGAAACAGGACTGCATCCATATCGCAAACCTCCATAAGGTCAAGGGCTTGGAAGCGCCCATCGTGATCCTGGCCGCTCAGAAGAAGACCAAGATTGATCCGGAAATCCGCATCGAACAGACGCCGGAGGGCGCCAGAGGCTGGGTCTTCCAGGTGAAGGATTCCCCCGTTTCCGCTTCGTCTTATGACGCGCAGCTGGAAGCGGAGAAGGGGAGCTTGATCGCGGAGAAAGACCGGCTTCTGTATGTGGCCGCCACCAGAGCCGCCAACGCCCTGATCGTCGGGGATATCCGAAAAACCGGCGGCGAACGCAGCAGCGATAATTCGTGGCTCTTCTTCGCGGAGCGGAGCGACGGAGATTTCTTCGAACAGCCGGGCGGCGGCTCCCTCTATGATCCTCCGTCGGAAACCAGACAGGCTTCCGATCTCTATGCGCAAAATCCCGCCCTCGATCTGGCCGCGCCGGGGCCGAGGGCCGCCAGCTTTGCGATCCTCCGCCCCAGCATGATCAAAACGAAGGCTCTGACGGCTTCCGAGGACGAATTGGACGACGAAGAAGCCGAAAACGTGCGCACGGACCGGCGGAAACGCAATCCCGCGCTGATCGGCACCATCGTCCACCGGCTGATGGAAATGCTGGTTTCCTCGGGGAACAAGATCGACCTGGATAAAGCCGTTCAGGAGATCACCTGGGACTATGAGGCGGAGGACACCTATTACACCGACATCCTCAGAAGCGTCGGCCTAACGGTCCGCAGCGGAGGCTTCCCCCAGGAGACGGACGTCCCGCAGGATATCCTGCGGGAACTGCTGAACGCGGAGGAGGTCCACTGCGAAGTGCCGTTCTGCTACCGGGAACCCGGCACAACGAACCTCTGGCACGGCGTCATGGACGTGCTGTATAAAAAGGACGGACGGTGGCATATCGTCGATTACAAAACGAATGCCGACCCATCCGACCTGGATGAGAAGTATCAGGAGCAGATGAAAGCCTATGTCGCAGCGTTCACGGAAATGACCGGGGAGGATGTCGATGCGAGGGTGTATCATATTGGGGTGTAGTTTGACAGAAATAGAGCAAAAAGGAGAGCATAAGCGATGGGCGAAATCATGTTGAATAAGTCTTTCGTCGGAGATTGGGGAACTAGTAATGAAGCAAATATCCCCCATGAAATAATCAACATGTTCAAATCAGATAATGGGAAAATCTATATTTATGTTCCTCCATATGGTGGATTTGATACAAAGGTGCATGAAAAAATCGACCATATTCTAATAACCGGAAACTGGTCCAACAACACAACTGAAGTTTATTATCTCGCTTCTGGACTAACACTTATGCATCAAGGAGGGCTTCATCCAACAGAAGACGAAAAAGTAAAACAAATAGAACTAATCAAATCCAAAGAGATTAGGTATGGCAAGAGGTTATTACATGAGATTAAAATGGCTGAAGTTGAAGAAGAATCCGTTTTCTATTTGACATTTGAGGCAGAACATCTAGTGAGGCCCAAAAAGAGACTGGTTCTTTCGTGGGATGGTGGTCATGATCTGAATACAGAAGACAAGAATAAGATTTCATTACCAACCGGATACAAATATCAGCGCCAGCGTGGATATATTAAGCCCGGAACTAAGGATTATCAGATTATAGCGGGGATTATTGGCAATAAAAACTATTGGGAAAGTAATGATTATCCCCAAATAGTGTCACCCAGAGCAATTCAATATACATCTGAATATAACTTTCTGCGCTTTACCCACAAGGAATACGATGAAACCAGTTACACCAATTTGCTCTATGAACTCTTTCACGATCTTCCTCTTCTATTTAATTCGTTCGCAAAAGAGGTTCTGGGAATCGACACAGATGACGACTATTGTATATCTACTGAGGTTCAAACAGAGGACAAACACGGAAGAATTGATATACTCGCTCTTGGGAAAGAACATGTTATCGTGATAGAAAACAAAATCAAATCCGGATTAAACGGAATTGATAAACACAATCGGCTTTCACAATTGACAACATACATTGAAGATATCGAACGCAAATACTCCAGCATGCAGAAGTTTTATTTCTTGATAGAACCCGAATATAACGATATAGATATCTCCCGCTTTGACCTAAAACGCGGAAACGAGTTTCAGAAGATAAAGTATTCAAAAGTACACGCATTTTTCAAAGGACATATAAATGAAATCGAAAACAGTAGGTTTGGCAAATATGCTGACGATATTATTTCCGCTCTTCAAACGCACACGGTAAAAATGAGAGATGTCGTGGAGGGACGGTTTTTATACGCAATAAGCCATAATTAGTAGCCAATTCCTATATATAGAAAGGCTCTATACCTTGTAGCAAAGAGAGCCAGTTGAAGTACATTCTTAATCATAGGCTCTCTATCTTGGCGCGATGACAACCCACCACGTTTTCAAGTGCGTCACATATGACCCATTACCCAATAGCTGAATAGTTGCTTTCCCCTCCTATCCTCCCCTATAATCAAAGCATCAGCGACAAAACGGGAGGAACACAAATCATGGAACGAATTCAGGACTGGACGGGGAAGACCATCGGCTGGCGGGAGGTCAAATCCAACGGGGATATCGTGATTCGGGATTTCTACGGAAGGATCCTGGGGAAGTACGACAAATACTGCGACGTGACCCGGGATTTTTACGGGAAGGTCCTGGCCCGGGGCGACCAGTCGGGCATGCTGATCCGGGACGTGGACAAGGACAGATAAGGCCTCCCTGCGGCGGAAGAGACTTTTCCAGCCCGGCAGTTTTCTTGGCCGCCTGGCAATCAGACATGAACGCAGATGGGACCGACTCTTTTCTGGAGGCTGCAGTGGTAAGAAAACGATGCAGGTTTTGGGAAACACGGCGTATCGCCGTCCGAATTTACCGCTGATGGGACAAAATCGACCCATCCGTTTCCGTATTTTCGTTGATTTTCGGTCTTTCGATCCCTTATCCTATGCAGGCTTGACCCTTGTCGTACTGCATCTTTTTGAAAGGGGTAAATCAAATGGCTGAAATGAATACTGCTTCCTCTGTCTCCCGGGTCCTGGAAACCGCCGCCCTTGACCGTATCCGCGCCCTCTTTGACGAGCAGGCCCGCCGGGGTGAGGTCCGCGTCCCGGTCTGGTCTTACGGTCTGGACGAGCCTGACCGGGTCTTTATCTGCCGCCTCTCTGCCGCCGATCCAGCTCCCTCCGCTGCCGAAAGCGAGTGCCTTGACCTGATTTCCGGGATCTTTGCCGCAGCCGGGCTTGCTGAGCCGGATGGCGATTCCCAGGCTGCCCGTCCCGACCCGGACCGCTTTGCCGCGGTCTGGCTCGACCCGCTCCTGGACGGGCAGGGCGTCGCCGAATACGGGGATTACGGTTTTTCCCGTCCCGGCGACGAATACTGCGTCTGCGGCGCGTATACGCCCGAAGAAAAGGCGGCAGCCGACCGGCGCATCGGTATATCAAACTTCTCCCCCGACGCTATCGCCCACGCCCGAAGGCTTTGCCGGCTCCTGCAGCTGGATGCCCCGATGCCCATCCTGCAGCATGCCGTCACCGATGTGGCCGAGTCCCTGACGCTCCACCGCCATGCCCTTTCCTGCACCCTGATCCCCACACCCGAAGTGCAGGAAACCGACGGTGCATGAATCACATATCAGCAAGAAAGGATGCAGACATGAAACAGTATCTTCTCTCAATTACCACCGGTAAGCCCAATCACTCCACCTGGTTTTTGATGGACTCCACAGACTATCTACGGTCAAACCGCGTCTTTGACGATCATGCAGAAGCACAGGCGGCCATGCGGAAGTCGATTGCGGATTATTTCTCCGCCTTTAAGAGAAGCAAGGTATTTGATCAGAACGGGCTGCCGAGGTTCAAGCGTAAACGGTTGGACTACAATCACATGGATTACGGCAGCATGCAAAAGCTGATTAGCCGCATCCTGTTTAAGCCGGAATACATGCCCGCATTGAAAGATATCCCCCTGGTCAGCACCGTTGTTGGCGACTACGATTATGATGATTCTTTCCAAGTCCATTGCGACAAGAAGATGGTGCTGGTTTACAGTGAATACCCTTCCTACTCGATCAAGTTCAATATTCACGACCATACATTGAAGGAGAACGGCTGCTATTATTTCTCTTTCCGTATCGGGAAAAAAGCATATGACGATCAATGGGAAGCATTTTCCGCTATTCTTTGCCCGCTCAGCGACGAGGGGATACCGGATAAACGCTTCCCCGGAAAACGGTATATTGAAAAAACCCAGGAGAAGGTAGCGGATTACTTTGAGGGGGGATTGACGGGTCATGTCACTTTTCAGGATTTTCTGGACTTGCTCAGGCAGGACAAAAAAGAGCGGTCTGACAAGGACGATCAGAGTGAACAACAGTCTGAAACCAATGATGGTGAATAGCGGTTGATGCTACAGTCACCAAGGAGGGACAACTATGGACAAACCGAAGCAAACCGGCGCTCGGATGAGTGCGGAGACCCTGATTGCCCGCAATGCGAAGTTAATGCGGGAGTTTTCCATCGAAACCCCAGAGGACCTGAAGGAAGCGCTTGGCGACCTATACCACAATCAGGAGACCAGAAAAGCCCTGTTGGACAGGCTTTCCGAAAAGAACCGGATCCTGCTGAGAGACTTTTATTACCATAACTGTCCGGCAGGGCTCGATCGGTTTCCCGCCTGCGTCAAGGTCACGATTGACTGGGCTCAAAGCGACGTGCAGATTCCGAAGGATCGGGATTACATCCTAACGAAAAAAGCGGAATTCGACCGGATAAAATTATGTGTCACCTTCAAGTGCCTAACGCAGCAGGGTACACAGATTACCTTCAAAGCATCCCTGGATGAAGCGTTTGCAGAGGAATTCTTTTCTCTGGCAGACAGAGCCTGGTGGGAGAAACCGGAAATGCATTCCGGCATCAACGCCTTTGATGCGGACCGTTTTTCTGTCAAATGCGTTTTTGGAGAGGGAAGCATTCGCCAATCGGCAGGGAATCATCCGGACTATCATCCCTACGGTGAACTGCATGATCTCATGCAGCATATGTTCTCGCGACTGCGCAAAGCGCTGAATTAAAAAGGTATCTATATAATGAAGATGCGCCTGCCTGAAGGAGGTTGGTTAACATGGGGAAAGACAGAATATTCACCGCTCAGGATGAGAACCACGAGCGTCAAGCTGTCAGTGGCTCATCGAAAGGAGAACAGGATCATTCCTGGCTTCGGGATCGGATTCTGCGCATAAACAGAGAAGCTGCCCGATGGTTCCAGGACCAACTGTTACAGTCTTCCGGCAATGAGGGGATGTCCTTTCTGGGCGAACGGCACGTTGAACGAGAGACTGCTGAAAGATTCTGCCTAGGCTTTGCCCCTGATGGCCGGGACAATCTGCTGAAAGCGATGGAAACGTTAGGTTTCAGCGCTGAAGAAGTGGTTTGTGCTGGACTGGCCTATAAGGACAGTACCGGTGTTGCCTACGACAGGTTCCGCAACCGTTTGATCTTCCCAGTACAGGATGCTCAAGGGGAAGTGCGCGGGTTTTCCGGCCGATTTCTGGGAGGTGGAACAGAGGCAATATATCTCAACAGCCCGGAAACCATAGCTTTCCACAAGCGCGACTCTCTTTATGGAATCTACCAAGCGCAATACTCTCAGAGGAACAGTATCCTGTTGGTGGAAGGATTCTTCGACGTGGTGGTTCTCCATCAGATGGGCTTCGATAATGCCGTGGCTACTGTGGGCACAGCCTTTACATTGGATCAGTTGCGGCTCGTTCCCCGCGACACCACGGAGATCATCCTTAGCTTCGATAATGACCACGCCGGGCAAACGGCCGCAGAGCGGGCTCTGGATATCCTAAAAGGCAGCAAATACGCCGTAAAGGTCCTGAAACTGCCTGATTCGGTATCGGATGCGGTTGATTTCATTGTGCGCTACGGTTCACCAGCTTTCGAGGAACTGCTGACAGGCAGAAACTAGGCCAAGAGCACCAGAAGCGCCACCCCCCATTTTCCCGTTCATTCCCAGGAGAATGCAGGGGGGAGCAAGTGAGATTGCCTCAGGTCGCTTATTTAGCATGTACGCATTGAATGGAAGAAGATTTGACGAAAATGAATAATTCCGATTTGACCAACAAACTGTTTTCCGCATTTGCGGAAAGCTCCGATATATACCGGCATTTGTACCTATACGAAGCATCTGCGCAAGTCAAGGCAGCTGCAGAACAATGCATCGAAGAGTATAGGAACGCTCATCCCAATTCATCAGTTTGTCGGTTCACAGGCGCGTCATTTGTTGACGCTGTGATTCAAACCTGCGCTGGGTTTGCAGCACGTTTTATCCATGCTAATTCCTCATTTATTACATTGCTGAGCCAGTGCAATATGCTAGTCATTGAAGGAATCGAGGATTTAGCCGGAAAACAAGCCTCAATGGAGAAACTGTACATTATTCTGGATAAGCGGCTTGAGCTTGGACTGCCTTTTTTGATTACAGGAAACACGACTCCCTCAGCAATTCCTGATCTGGCGCCGAGAATTGCCGCAATATTGGACGGTTCGCTGATTTGGGAACTGTCTTGAGCAATTTCTGGAAAGAATTCTAATCCGTTCGTTGTCCTTTCCTGAATAGGCATTCGTTCGGCCTGTATCCAATACGACAAAAAAGGTGCACAAATTTCGGAATTTTATTTGACTTCCTGTCAAATCGTTTCGTATAATCAAACCACAAATCAACAAACGCTTTGAAAAACCCTTTGTTCTTCTTCTCTTGAATGAGAAAAAGTGACAGAGGGTTTTCTGCCCCCATTATGCCTTTTTGTACCTTGACAACCTGTACCCGGTATTTGCGGCCGCGTCGCTGTCCATTTCGACGCAGCCGCCCTTCCGCCGTGGGCGTCAGCCCGGCGGACCAAATTGACGAAAGAGAGGCGACAGCAATGAAGCAGGTCACTTCAGCAAACCTTATTCCCCTGTGCATCCTCCGGATCCTGGAAAAGTACACCGACGCCCAATCCCCCGTCACGCAGGAGGAACTGGGGGAGCTGCTGACGAAGGAATACGGGATCACCTGCGAGCGGAAGGCCCTGGGCCGCACCCTCCGCCGGATGAGAGAAGAACTGGACCTGGATATCCGCAGCGGCAGAAAAGGCTGCTGGCTGGGCAGCCGGACCTTCACCGACGAGGAGCTTCTCCTCCTGGTGAAGCTGGTTCGCGCCTGCAGCGACCTGGGAGAGGCGGAGAAAAGCGGGCTGGTGGACAAGCTCTGCTCCCTCGCCGGCATCAACTTTGAATATTCGCTGAAGCGGCAACTGCGGGACCCGGGTCCGGGCGACGTCTTTTATCTGACCATGCCGGAGGAATACCGGATGGCGGAGGCGTCATAAATGGCCCGTACCCGGCCGGTATTTTCCTTGATTTCCCGCTCCCTGATCCCGTATCATTCGCTTCGAAACGAAGGGAGAAAGGCGGAACGGTATGGCAAATGAATATTTCTGCATCGGCTTCCAGGTGAACGCCGACACCGATCTGAACCGTCTTTACACCGATAACCGCGCTTTGCTGGACCGGATGGAGACGCCGGAAGGCACAGCGGAGGTCCTGCGCCGGGATGACGGTCCCGCGCTGTGGTTCTATGGACTTCCCGGCGGGCCCGTGCAGCCTGCGCTCTGCGAGCCCGGTCTGAACACTGGGACTGGGTATCGGGTCCGCGCCCGGAAACGGTGTCGCAGCACGGAGAGTCCCTGCCCGGTATGGGAGCTGAAGTTTGAGAACGAGGGCAGCGCGTTCATGCTTCCGATGCTGCTGCTGAACCACCCGGATCATCCGATCTGCGCCGAAACGGTCTGCCGGGCAAAGCCCGCCCTCTTCCCCCGGACCCTGCGCATTTATGCTGACCGGGAGGATTTCCTGGCGAATCAGCCCGGTCACCTGGATTGCCCGTCTGTTCTTCCCTGGAAAGATCCCGCGCACAAGGAAATCCGGGAGCCCCTGGCGAGAATGACCGGTTTTGCCGTCGATTCAGCGCTTCGGATAAATCCCCTGACCGGTCTCCCCTATGCGGTCCTGACCCTGGACTGCTTCGGCTTCCGCTTTCCCGTCGCCGCGGATCCCGATCAGCTGGACGGCGTCCTGCCGCAGACCGGCAGCGTTCTCTCCGGGATCTTCCGGATCTGCGGGACTGCCTCAAGGGAGGACGGGCAATGAAGGGTGCGGCAAACATGGACCTGCTGCCCTATGTGGAGTCCCGGGCGATCCGGGAGCACCTGGCGGCCATCCATCATCGTTTCAATTCCCTGGAGGCCGCAGTGCTGATCTGGAACAACGAAAGCCTCTCCTGGGGGGAGCGGATCCGGGGGTGGAGGAAACTCCTGCGCTGCTCGGAGGATATGCCACTGCCGGTGAACGACTGGTTTCCCATACCCATGAGCCTGCACGAATGGCTGAAGGAGGAGATCAGCTCCTGGGAACTCGCCAAGGCTCGCTTTGAACAGGATGAACCCGGAGCGGTGTGGCTTGCGGACGGAGAGCGGGCGTTTTACACCTTCACCGATTGTCGGGAGGCGCTGAACGCAGGCGGCGGGTACGCGGAGAAAACCTGGATCGAAAACGAAGCGGTCCAGACGATCCAGGCGATACTGGAACCCGGCGGAGGCTATGCCCATATCGCCGCGGACCACAGTCCCCTTCCCCAGCGTTCTTCCGTCATGGGGCTGGGTTCTTTCTGGATCGACGTGCCGACGCCCTTTCAAAAGGGAGACCTGCTCCAAGGCAAAAACGGTGAGCTTTGCATCCTGCTGGACGACGAGCGCCGGCACATGACTGCAGCAGAGCGCCGGGACCGGGAGATAAACGGCTGCTTTCTGGATATGTGCGTGCTCGTTGCGCCGGTGGGCGACGGTTCCGGAAAAGCCGGAGACCTGCTTATCGAACCCTGCCCCTACCTGATGCTGGACTATCCGGACAGGCGAGCGGAACAAAGAAATTTAACATACAGCAAGGAGATAAACATGAACAGTTTTGATCAGATCATCGGGTATGCGGAGGAAAAGAAGGAACTGGAGCGTATCGCGGACGCCCTGAAGAACCGGGAAGCCTATGAGCGGCTGGGCGTGTCCGCCCCCAAGGGGCTCCTGCTGGCGGGCGATCCCGGCCTGGGCAAGACGCTGATGGCCACCGCCCTCATTGAAGCCAGCGGCCGCAAGGCCTTCATCTGCCGGAAGGATCAGCCCAACGGGGAATTCATCCGGACCATCAAGGCCACCTTTGAAGAAGCTGCCGGGAACGCACCTTCCATCGTCTTCCTGGACGACATGGACAAGTTCGCCAACGGCGACGAGAACCGCAGGGATGCCGAGGAGTACGTCACAGTCCAATCCTGCATCGACGAGTGCCGGGGGAAGGACGTCTTCGTGCTGGCGACAGTCAACAATATCCGCACCCTGCCCAGGTCGCTGCAGCGCGCCGGGAGATTCGACCGGATCATGAAGATCCAGCCGCCCCGGGGCTCCGACGCCGTGAAGATCGTTTCTCACTATCTGCAGGGGAAAAGCTTTGTCGGGGATATGGATGCAGAGGTCATCGCCAGTCTCATGTCTGGTAAGTCCTGCGCCGAGCTGGAGACCGTAATCAACGAAGCGGGCATGTACGCGGGCTTCCATCGGTCGCAGGAGATCACGATGGAGCATTTCATGACCGCCTGCCTGAAAACGGTCTACAACGTCTCCGGGATCAGCGCTCCTGAGGACGATGACGATTGGGATGATGACGACCGCTTCTGCCTCCACACCGCGACCGGCGGAAACCATTCCCCGGCGGCCTGCCATGAGGCCGGGCATGCGGTGATCTCCGAAGTCCTCTGCCCCGGCAGCGTGACCCTGATCTGCACCCGGAAAAACAGCAGGGGCGTCGGAGGCTTCACCCAGTGCATGGGCCTGGGCAATGAAACGCCCAGTCAGTTGATGCGGCGGCGGATCCTGGTCGCTCTGGGGGGCAGGGCTGCGGAGGAGCTGGTGTTCGGCGCTCCGGATCTGGGCTGCGACGAAGACATCACCGCCGCTTTCAATGCGGTCCAAACGATGATCGGGGATCACTGCACGAGCGGGTTTCCGTATTACAAATACGGCCGGGATTCTCAGGAGCTGGTGAGCAGACGGGAGCAGATCGTCGCGGCGGAAGTGGAAAAGTACTATCATCAGGCCCTGAGTATCCTCCGGAAGAACCGGGAATTTCTGGATAAGATCGCGGCGGCGCTGGACGAAACGGGGCTGCTGACCCTGCTGGATATCCGGACGATCCGGAAAGAATGTGCCTGTCTGAAAAACGCGGGATAAATATGAACAAAAACCGCAAACCGACGTCTGATCCTTTGCTGGGAATATCACCGCACAGAAAGGACCAGATAAGAACAAATGATTGAGATCCACGGTAATTACGGCTACGCGAAAGTGTTTACCGATGCTTTAGAGACCTCGGCAGAAGGCCTGATCAGAGCCTTCTGCAATCAGCCGTACTCCGCCGACAGCAGGATCCGCATCATGCCGGACGTACACGCGGGAAAAGGCTGTACCATCGGAACGACGATGACGGTCAAGGACAAGGTGGTTCCGAATATCGTCGGCGTCGATATCGGCTGCGGGGTGCTGACCGTAAAGCTGAAAGAAAAGCGGATCGATCTGCCGAAGCTGGACAGCTTTATCCGCCAGAATATCCCATACGGGCGAGACGTCCGCGAAAGGCCCCACAGGAGCCACGGGCGGCTGGACATTTACGACCTGCGCTGTGTCAAAAAGATCGACGTGCGGCGGGCGAAGGAAAGCATCGGCACTTTGGGCGGCGGCAATCATTTCATTGAAGTGGATAAGGACGACGAGGGCAGCCTGTACCTGGTGATCCATACCGGCAGCCGCAATCTCGGTCTGCGTGTGGCGGAGCACTATCAGAAACTCGCCTATAAGTCCTGCGGCGGGAAGGCCCAGAGCGAGATCCCGTATGAGCTGGCGTATCTGACGGGCGACGGCATGGAGGATTATCTGCACGACATGGCCTTCATGCAGCGTTTTGCTGACTTGAATCGTACCGTCATAAAAGAAGTGATTCTGGATGGAATGAAACTCACGGAGGAAGACAGTTTTACAACCATCCACAATTACATCGATACGGAAGCGATGATCCTGCGGAAAGGCGCGGTTTCCGCGAAGGCCGGGGAACGGCTGCTGATTCCTATGAACATGCGCGACGGGAGCCTTCTCTGCACCGGACTCGGAAATGAAGAGTGGAACTACAGCGCGCCTCACGGCGCAGGCAGGCTGATGAGCCGCAGTGAGGCATTCGACTCGTTCACGCTCGGTGAGTTCGAGAAATCGATGGAAGGCATATATTCCACATCCGTCACCAGGGACACGCTGGATGAAAGCCCCATGGTTTATAAGCCAATGGCTGACATCATACAGGCGACCAAGGAAACGGTGTCCGTCCAGCGGATCATCAAGCCGATCTATAATTTCAAAGCCAGCGAGAACGCAGGGAAGAGAAGACTATAAACCGGTTTTCGGTTTGACTTCTGTACGGATTCGACATTGAATCAGTTCTTCGTCATCCCTTATCAGCTTAATTTGCAGGCCAGAAGATAGCTGAATCGGCGGCAAGCACAGGATATGTGCTTGCCGCCGGTACGCCAATCTTCTGTTTTGTTTACAAGTCCATTGCACGATCATCCAGCAGAAAATCCTCGATGCCGACATACAGGATGCCGTTTTCATCATGCCAGGGAGTGATATTCTCCCGCACGACCACGATCTTTCGGAAAGAATCTCCGATACCGGTCAGCGAGGCGGTCTCCTGCGCCCGCTTCTGCTCATCGGGAATTGCGAACGCGGATTGGATATAATACCGCTGGCTACCCCGGTTGGCAACGAAGTCCACCTCATGCTGCATCCGCTTGCTCTTGCCGTATTCATCCCTGGTATTTGCGGTCACGATCCCCACATCCACGTCAAACTCCCGCAAACGAAGTTCATTGAAGATCAGGTTCTCCATGATGTGGTTCTCCTCCTGCTGCCGGAAATTGAGCCGTGCGTTGCGCAGTCCCACATCGGAGTAATAATACTTCAGCGGCGAACCAATGTATTTGCGGCCCTTTACATCATACCGTTTCGCCTGATACAGCAAAAAGGCGTCAATAAAATAGTCAAGATACCGGCTGACGGTGTCGTCCGCAATGGCGGTTCCCTTGACGGATGCAAAAGTCTTCTGGATTTTTGACGGGTTTGTCAGTGACCCCACGGAGGAGGACACGATGTCCAACAGATCATCCAGCACGATCTTCTCGTTGGCAATATTGTGCCGGGACATGATATCGTCCAGGTAGATTTTATCAAACAGCGTGTGCAGGTATCGGCTCTTGTCCTCGCTGGTTTTCTGCGCCAACACCAGAGGCATGCCGCCAAAGGTAAAGTAGTCCCGCCAGGCATTCCGCTTGTCCTCCCCGTAAGCGGCATAGAACTCCTGATAGCTCAGGGGGTTGACCCGTACCTCGTCACCCCGGCCGCGAAACTCCGTGAGAATATCCGTGGAGAGCATTTTCGAGTTGCTGCCCGTAACGTAGAGATCCACGTTTTTGATCTTCATTAGCCCCAGCAGCACATCCACAAAACCGATCTTCTCGTCTGTCCCAGGCAGATAAGGGTTGGGGATCTCCACTACCTTTTGGATCTCATCCAGGAAGATGTAATACATCTTATCCTTGTCCACCAGCAGGCTGCGGACATACTGTCCCAGTTCTAATGGGTTCCGGTAGCGGGCATTTTCGTCCTCATCCAGCGCAAGCTCAATGATATGATCGTCTGTGACACCGTCGGCGTTCAGGTACTGATGATAGAGTTCAAAGAGCAGATAGGACTTCCCGCAGCGCCGGATCCCGGTGATCACCTTCACCATGCCGTTCTCCCTGCGGTGAATGAGCTTTTGCAAATAGCGGTCGCGTTGTATAACCATTCCGAGCCTCACGATATTCCTGCGGAAATACGCAATAATTTCTTGCGAAATCAGCATAACATATTCTCGGAGAGAAATCAAGCTGACCCCGTTGATATATAGGATTATTCCGTGATATGGTACAAATGACGGAAGACAAATAAAAGAGGATATTCAACTCGAACGTGGTAGTAGTATCCTATATAATAAACACGAAAAAAGGTGTGGACACATAAATTATAGGAACGGGAGGACGGCGTGGAAATCAAGCGAAACATCTATTTGGATCGGTTGATCCGGCGGGAAAAGAATTGGTTGATCAAGGCCGTTACGGGTGTACGCCGGTGCGGAAAGTCATACCTCCTGTTCAATCTGTTCTACAGTTATCTGCTGGATAAGGCAAGGTGCGCTTATAGCATCTTGGGCTGACAAGGATGAGTTCTGAGCAAATAGAATCCCTCTCGGTTGTGATGACCAGGAGGGATAGCTGCGCTTTTCTTACGCGGATTGATTTATGCGTTAAGGGCCTGAACAGTGCCATGCAACTCTTCATCATAAAGACAGCGCAGGTATTCAGGACCTTCTTTCCAGATTTCAGTATCGAAATCAAACAGGTCTTCGTAGGTTTTCGATTGTGAGAAAGAGAGTATGGCTTCCTCGAAGGGAATACGCTGTTCCTCAGCATAAGTGAGCAGCATACAGCGCATCACCGAGATCGCAGTCGCTTCTTTCCGATCTGGGGTTATCTGATTAATGGTAGTCTCCATAACGATCACTCCTAATGAATGCAAGGGAAGCAATGGCTTCTTTGGTCCGAAAGCAAAATTGATCTTTCAGCCGGTCTGCTTCCAGCAGTTCGATTGTCGTGTGGTCTGCACGTTCAGTTCCCGGAGTTCCATAGGCACCAGAAACGTAGTTGTTCAGTGTAACGGCAGTCTGGTCATCAGCAACTTTCCCACCGATGATGTCTACGAGGGCATACTTTTTCCTGAGCTCAGGGAATAAATCCCTGCTTCTGTTGCACGCTGCGAAGTGAAGCCATTCTTCATCGGCTTCAATAAAACAGTGGATGAAAAGGTTGGGGTTCGGGTGGACTTGGAATACGGATACTTTTCCATCGGCCTCTTTGAAGCTATCCGCAATAATCCCTCGACGTTTTGCTTTGCGGACAGACGCCGGAATATAGGATGCTGCCTGCTCCGGAGAAGACGTCAGATAGAAGCCTTTTCCGAAGTCAAGGCCATACCTGCACAGAGAAAGATCAATCTGGGCAACCTCTGTATAGCTTCCGTGATAAAGAATACCGTCCTCAGGGATGCGTATCATACCGAGACCCCCTTGCGGCGAAGGATATCTTCGACATCATCAAGGGCGCGTTCATAACTGCTGACATGCAAAAGATCGTAGCATTCGGATATGAAGCCAAACAGATCATATTTCCTGAACAGTTGTGCGCATTGAGATGGTGAGATATTCCATTTTCTTTGGGCTTTGCGGAATACCCAGCACTGCATATCCGCAATACCAATTTGCTCCTGACTCAAAGCGAACACCTCCTGTTTGCATATAAAATCCCATAATCAGTATACCTTAAAAGCCACCTGATAGCAACGAGTTTATTGTGAACTATATCTTAAAACAAGGAAAGAATGTGCATACGGGAGCTTGATCGAAAAATGCCAGGGCCGGGAAGCGGAACGATGGTTCCTCTTTTCCCGGCCCTTTTCAGCCATGTCAGCCGCGGCGCTTTGCCTTGCGGTAATCCTTCCAGTCCAGCAGCTGGCCGCAGCGGTCACAGCAGGCCTGAAACTCCCGGTCCAGCGTTATGTCGCAGCGGGGGCAGTAGTAAAAGGCCTGATCGCCGTGAAAGCTTCGATTCAGTCGATATTCCGTGATCTGGCGGGGCAGACGGTATTCCGCCAGCCGGAACAGCAGTTCCCAGGGAAACAGGCCGGCAAGCTCGGCGGTTTTGACATCGGCAACCATTACTCCGTCTCCTCCGTTTCCGACATGAATTCCTCCATGGGGATCTCCAGAACGACGCTGAGGCGGTAGAGCATCGCAGCGGAGGGATTGTCCATCCTGCCGTTCTCCAGCTCGCGGAGATAACGTTCCGTGGTATCCGCCCTCTCCGCAAGCAGGATCTGGGAGAGCTTGCGCCGCTTTCGGGCCGCCTTGAATTTCTTGCCGTCGAAGTACACCTGCATCAGTTCCGCCCCTTTCCCGCAAAGCATACCGTATCCAAGATGGGGACTGTGAGGCACCGGAGTTCCGATTTTGATATTTTGTCGAAAAATATCCTGACTGTTATGCTGTAAAGCATAGAATAATCCTCTGCGGGAAGCTTGGTTGGAGCGCTTGGGAGCGCTCCTCTTTCTATCCCCCTTTGCTGGCTGCCCGTTGCCGTTCTCCCGCTGTTCATACAGATTTGAAGCGCCGGGCTTGCGCTACGTTAGCCTGTGTGGGAAACCGCGGGAGGGGCGACGGCGAAATGCCCATAAAGAAAAGTACCCCGGCCGGGCTGACGCCCGGTCGGGGTGAGGGGGGACAGGGAACTCAGGGAGTGGTGCCGTAGGATACCGGCGTGTCATGGTTATAAGTATCGCTACCGCCGTCCTTCTCCGCATAGAAGTATACGATCGCATAGTAGTTCTTCGACGCGGAGCCTTCCGTATAGGTCACGTGACTGCTTAAGACACCTGAATTGGTATCTATCATTGCTGATGTGTATTGGCTGTCATTCGAATCGAAGGTTTTTACACGGCTCCATGTCGTTCCGTTTTGTTCAATAATACGGATCTCTGTTGCTCCGATCTTATCCATGAAATTACAACCAACGATATAAAAATAAACGTTTACGTCGTTACCGGAGCGGGTGATGTATGCGTTGGTGATTGCTATGTATTCGCTGGAAGTCTGCGATGCATAGGAAACTGTGGAGAAAAGCAAGGTCAGGATAATTGCAGCGGCGAATACTCTCAAACCTTTCTTTTTCAATTTCGCACCTCATAAATAGAATCTATAATTTGCTTCATTTCAGCAATGGAAACGTCGCCGACAATGGAGGCGGTGTAGTCTTTGACGTACCAGGTAGCAGTCAGGTGGTTTACATCCGAGTATATGTAATGAATCGTGTTTCCGGCGATGTATTCTTCTGAGTCGGCGTCACTTTTCTGGTATACAGCTGTATCGGAGATTAAGGAAGGAACGATGGTGATAAATAGGACCCGGTCATTCCCCTGGTATGCTTCATAAAGAAAAATAGGATCCAGTTGAATCTTTGCGGTTTCCCACTTCATGTCCTCCGGCAGCCAATGGGGGTACAGCGGTTCTTCGATTCCCAGCGCGGCCAGCGCGGTGGGGATGTCCTTTTTGTCCTGCATTCCCGGTTCCTCCGTCACAAATCGCAGGTCCTCCTGGGTCCACTTCGGCGCCCAGCCCCAAAGCTCAAAGCCCAGAGCGCTGGCGGTGACCGCTGCGACAATCAGCAGTACGACGATGAGCGCTGCTACCAGAGCTATGCGCGTCAGTGCCCGCACATTCCTGCGCCGTCCGACCTGACCCGATCCCGTCCGGCCCGGCCTCACCTCTTTTTTCCTATCATCTGTTCGGATACCGAGCTGTGACAATTCCTCCCGATGCTCGGCCCGGAAAACCGCCCACTGCTCCTCGGCGCTGCGCTCATGCTCCAGAG
>JAEEGK010013230.1_pt1 | contig 18627 bp, 24 predicted proteins | sample 8958771 | NCBI WGS metagenome assembly JAEEGK01 (sample SAMN16246547, study PRJNA631951) | gut metagenome | biome: gut microbiome; feature: rumen; material: SC-attached | host: Bos | place: Iran: Karaj | collected 2018-10
GGCATACCAATGTCGAACTCATCCAGAGGCGAACAATGTTCTGCTTCACCAGTATCGACGTTGGTGTGCTACATGCTTTGGTCGCCGGACATGATGGCAACGGTAAGGATCTGTGTCGCCATACATACGGATACCTCTCAGGGCGATGGCGTGCCTCGCGGACAGAACACCCGCAGGAAGGCGACTTAACGGACGGCGTGATGCTAAGATTTGTGCCAGAGAGGTGCTGCACTATGTCGATGGGTGCAACAAGTTACCACCTATCGCCATTTTCCGACGGCATACTGCTGTCAGAAACCCCTTGCACGTCACCACCGCAAATCCACATCCCTGCACGTTCCTGTCACTTTCCTGCAGATGTTCATGCCATGAGTCACTGGTGCCACCACTCCTGTTCGACATCCAACACATCGGTATCGATGTTGCTTCCTATGGTACAAGCTTCGCGATGGCACAATCCCTGTATTCTCCCGTCCATCTGATAAGTCCTTGCTGTTCTCCCTGTTGATGACAAGCATTAACCTGGAGTACACCCGGACACATCATCTGGAGGGTAGGCGATGACACATTTACTTTCAGAGGGAAAGAAAAACAGTCATCGTGGCTGGGCCACAAGCCTACACCGGCGGCAGAACTCTGGGATTGTGGATGTTCAGGATGTTCCACCTCCAGAACACATAAAAAACGGCAAAAAGTTCCAAATAAGCGTTATTTGGTACTGTTTCACTTGTACCTCGTGCCTGTATATCTTCGTTTTGTTGGTGCATCTTTGGTTGGCCGCAGTCCGCTGCCTCCCTTGGGTACTCTCGCTATCACCTGATATCGGTACTGTTTTCAACAGCTGCTACTTTCTTTCTTCGTCCTGTCCTCTCCCGTCTCACCCTGCATCGGTAATAGTGGCTCTTCGTGAGCTTTGGTAGTTCTGGGGCTGTTGCTATTCTCTCGCTCTCGATAGACATAGGAATTTACCTTTTCTGTGGTTCATCCCTTACCCTTACTGGCTGACGGCCACCTTTCAGGTACTTCGGCGTTCACATTGCTCATACTCCGGCATCGGTAACTGAACCTGTATTACTCCATGGACTGACTTTCAAGTAATTTTTCCGGGCGATGTCACTTCTATTTTTCCTGTGCAAATTTAGCGCAAGCGGTGTACGGCAAGGGTACGCTACCGACTTTCCTCGAAAAATTTTTGGAGATTTTCGGGTGCAGTTGCTCCTAATCGAAATTCCAGGCCCACGAGGGATCCAAAATTTTTTCTGGAATCCCTTGACCTTTGTTCACCTTCTCCTTGCCAGCTTTTGGGGCACCGTAAAAATTAAAAGTTTAACATCTAAAAAATTACAATTATGAAGTCAGTTAATTCATTTGAAGTTACAGGTTTTATCGTTAACGACGCCACCGTTAACAAGTTCGACAATGCATCAGTAGCCCGCTTCGGCCTGGCAATCGCCCGTACTGAGGGTAAGGATGACAAGAAGAAGCGCACAAGCGCCATCCTGAACATCGAGATCTGGCGCAGCAACAAAAATGCCGCAGACCTGGATCTCCTGAAGAAGGGCCAGCGTATCACCGTGAAGGGTTTCTTCAAGCCGGAAGAGTACACCAAGGACGGCAAGAACGTGAACCGCATCGTCTTTGCCGGTACCGAAATCACCACTGGTGATGACGAGAATACAGATACCAAGGAGGCTTAGCGAAGTCTCCTTTCCACCGTTCATAAACGGATGCAAATAATAATGCAAAATCAAATTTAAACTTATCTTTGCACGGGGCCAGTTGTGAAACTCGCCCCTTATTTGATGGTCGATTTTTGCCTTGCCAGATTACCTGATTCTGACGGCACTTTACCGATGCCGACGAAAAACACCCCATTTCAGGGGTAATTATGGCTTCAGAAGCCTTCATAACGTCTCATACGTGGCGTATATGAATCAAAACCCGTCCTGATGGCCGGAAACGCAAATACACCACAGTTCCACAGGTGCTCCACACCCATTCCACAGCGTTTCCACATTTTTCTCCACACTTTTACCACACCGTCAGCCTGGCATTCACTCCCGGCACAACCTCATTGACGGACACGTCCCACTCCTGGCAGCTGCTCATGTGCTATCCCGGTCCACTCTCGGCATCTCATGGAGATTGGTTCCCCGACCTTGATGGCACGTCAGCAGCTTTGGTCGCCGTCCGTTGTCTGTCAGTGTGGCCGTTGGGTCGCCAGTGCCATTCAGACGGAATCCGAAACGGGGTGGGGGATAGCCTTGTCTTCGCCTACCGTTGCATCATTTTCACCGATGCGGTGCAATCGCTTTCTGGTGGAGTCTTTTCCGGTGCAAATTTAGATAGGCTCGGTTCCATACCAAGTACCAGTCGCATACTCCTTATTTCAGAAAAATTTTGTGAAGCCAGGGCATTTTCTTTTGGCACAGGACACAAAACAAAATCAAAATTTTATCCGAAATTCCTTGGTGAAGGCACCTTTGGTAGCCTCTCTCTTGATAGCACAGGAAAAGGACTCAAAGCGATATGCAGTCGATGACTGAAAATTTATTGATACAACGGCTGACTTGACAAGGCAAGATTTCTAAGGAAAGGATCTAAAACTCAATCAGCCGATAACTTACAAAAACCGCAGCCGACGGGATAGAAACAGGCAGCAAAGATATGGCAACAACAAACAACTATCAACTTACAGAACTGGAGTGTAAGATGCTTGAATGGTCTAATCTGGATATCGACAAGGCTTCAGAAGTAGTCTACAAAAACAACCCGCAGTTTGATGCACTCTATGAAGAGTCCGAGGTGGCTTTTAGTATCTTGAAAAAAAGTGGGGATGTAGATAAATTGACGGAACGGCAGAAGGCCATCCTCCGCGAAGATGTGAAATTCTGGGGAGTCCACGAATATTCTCAGATTATCGGGCTTGATAAGAGTGTTGTCGAAAAACTCTGTGCATAATAAACACTGAATACAAAGGCAACGGGAGGTGTAACCAACCTCCCAATAAAAAACAATAGTATGGAAACAATTTACAGCATCGTGGAAGTTCATCCTATCAATGACTCTATTTCCTTCGTCTATGACACCTTCTGTCTGACAGAGGAAAGTCGTGATGCAGCCATCAAGGAGGTGGTGAACAAGTACGAGCGAAGAGGATATGAGGTCAAGAATTACGACCGTCATCCATGGATAAGCGCAGTGAGCAAGGATGAACGGTGGCACACCGTAACAGTCGTGAAACTGTGCGAACATGACTATGAGGGTAATACTCATGCTATGCGTCTCGGGTATATTGCCCATAAAGCACAATAATTTGATAACGTAACAAATTCAAGTATTATGGAACATCTGACAAACTTCGAGCTGGTACTGACCGGCGCATGTATCGCCACCTTCTGCTTCGGCTTCAATGCCTTCGTGAAGAATATTTGGCTTAAAGGCTTCAAAACCACAAAGTGATGATTACGAACTATGGACAGGAAAGATCTGTTGGCGAAGTCTGGATAGACACCATCGACGGAGCCAAGGTAATTACCGTTGCAGGTAATGGTTGTAAGGGCTGTGCCTTCGCCACGTCTGCAGGGGGAGCATGCCCAGGTGCTATCTATGACCGCCATCCCTGCTGTGCTGCAGACCGCAAGGATGGACGGGAGGTGTATTTTAAACTAATCCACTACGTGCCGGAAGCCAAGGTGCCACCTCTGAGGATGGTTGCTTTCGGTTCTGCGCCATTCAGCCATTGATAACTATGAAACATAAACTGACATATATCGTCGAGGGTATGCTGACTATCACTCTCATGGGTAGTGCTATACTGGCAGTCTATGTGATGATGGCCATCAGCTCTATGCCATACTGACGGGCGCAGTCCGCTCTACCGATGCCGGAGAACAAAAATCTCGCGGCTGCTTCCCGATGGTCGCAGCCTCACTGTGCTACACTACTGCCTCGGTGGTGCGGATGCTCCCCATTCCAGAATACTGTGATTGGCGACGTTCCTCAAGAACTGTACGATCTTGAAAACGGGAGTATCATCCTTCACGTTCGCACGAAGGGTGTTAAACACCACCTGAAAGTCTTCCCTCTGGGCAAACTTATCGACAGCAGTCTTATTACTGGGTTCGGCGAGGTAGGATGTCAAACTGGATATCTTCTGTGCCTTTTCATTCAGGAAGGTCATCAGGTCGGTCTTGTTCCTGTCGAAGTTCACCTGCGACTGTTCCTGTGGTGTTTGCTGCTGTTCTGCAGCGGTAGGCTGCACTACACCTTCTGAGGGATCTTTGGACTCTTCCGCATGCGTCTGCTGGGTCGATTCCGTTCCGACATCTGCCTTATCCTCTTTTTCCATCGGTAAGGTCTTCAACCTCTGGCGGTGGCTCTCGTAGGCTTGACGGTAAGTTTCACTGAAAGTCTTTTCGTCACGATGGGCTTTCATCCATCGGTTCCAGTCGTCGGTAACCTTCAGATCATTATCGAGGTCGCTCAGAAACTCTTTGGAGTTCGATGATATGTTGATGGAGTAGGGGAAGGCCATCAGTGAAAGACCTCTCTCTTCGTGAGTGCTCTTACTGGCATCATCCTTCTTCTTACTCTCCATCGTGACAGAAACACTAATCATTTCTGTGTTGATGTCCCATGCCTCCCAGAACGTGCCAGGATACTTGGTGAGTTGGTCGGCGATGGCCTGGGGGGTCATCTCGCGACGGAACTTCTCGTAGTATGCCGTATAAATTTCAAGCCTGTCCTTTTCCAGATCGGCAACGGCCTTTTTGATTTCGGCAATCTTATGTTCCTGTCGCAGGATAAGTTCTTCGTTGACTACCGGCTTCTCTTGGCCGTCTGCTACCTCCACCTTTTCCTTTGCCTCTTCCTCGGCCTTGGCTTTGGTGTACTGTTCGATGAGTGCTGACTGTTCAGATATCTCCTTCGTTATTTCTTCAAGCGCACTATCATCTTCTTCACTCATGTCATCAACAACCTCATGGAGTAGGGTGGTGAGAATGGCGTTGGTACATTTCGGCAGCTTCTTCATCTGCTCCCGTATCTCCGACACCTCCTTCTCTACACCTTCGAGCTTGGCGGTCTGCTCAGCGGTGAGTTGTTGCCCATCCTTCTTTAGGCGTGACTCTTCATCGACAGTCTCACGCAGGCGGGCAATCTGGTCGGTGTATGGTTTGCGCATAATTTCATTGACGGCATCGGCGAGATACACGACAGACATCTTCAACGAGTTCTCGCGAGTCTTCAGCGAACGGAGCCATTTGGCATTGGCACTACCATAGCCGTAATCCTTTTCCATGCGCACACGTGGCACGAAGAAAGGTGTCCGCTTCTTCAGCTCCTGGATCTTAGACTTAACATCTGAGATATTCTTTGGGGTGATACCCTTTCCGGCACTCAGGATGCCAACACACTTTTCGGGCGACTCTCCAACGAGGTCACCCCATACAAGGCCGCTATACTCATAGACAGCCTTATCAATACTAATTCTTGTAATACTACTCATATTAAAAAAATGATTTTGATTGAACGACTGATTATGGAACGGAGAAAAATTTTCTGCAAAGGTACGAAGAATTTTTTATCAGAACAAGACATTAACCAGATTTAACCGATGCTAAAGGCGATTCGCTCAGCGAATGAAACACTTCGTTTCAATTTAACAAATTCGTTAAACAAACGTAAATCTTCTGAGTGACAATTTCATCGTCCCGAATATTTCCGTAACTTTGTCGCAGTAAATCGAGACGCGCCGAATGTTCTCAACATCGCGCGCGGGGAACAAGACTTATTTTGAGTACCCTCAAAATGTCTTGCTAACAACGAAATATTTGGCATATTTCTTGTTAGAATAAGAATACTCGCAGGCTCGTATCTCTGCATTGAATAAGGATAATAATAGATATATAAATATATGGGATATAAGAAAAAAAATACCACGGGTAGGAAGCGTCTTTCAGACGAAAAAAGAAAGAAATATTCTGTATGGCTGAATGAAGATGAACGAGGTATTATCAGCGAAAAAGCGGATGCTGTGGGCATGAGTTTTTCGGTGTATATGAGAGAGCGTGCAATGGACTATAATCCTATCGTTCCTGACCCGGAATTTCGTCAGGAATTGATGCGTGTGAGAGACGATATCAAACGCCTTTTCAGCATCCTGGATAAGGCGATGACACCAGAACAGCGATATAAAAAAATAACTGAATGGGGGTTCCTGAGAGACTGGGTTAAAGCAGCGAAAAAAGAACTTAGATTTTGTGATAAATGGATAGATAGAACATGATTACAGTAGCAAGAAACATTACTCACGGACAGGCCTACGAGAAGTATTCTGAACAGAAACATCTGGCTATTTTTATAGGTGCTGAAAACATGATTACGAACACTGATTTGGTGTTCGATACGCTTGATTTGGAGGATGTCTGGCAGGAGTTTAAAGAGGCTGGTAAGGACTACGTTCGGAAGGGAAAAGAGGTGACGAATGACACCATCGCGCTGGAGATTTCCCCTACTATGAACGAGTCCGCAAACTGGACCAGGAAGGACTGGTTTGACTTCGTAAAGGAACTGCTGCAGGAGATAGATAATCACGAACATTCCAAGGCCAGGAGAGACCCGAAAACCAAAGATTGGATACGGGATGAGAATGGTAATATCGTGAAGTTTGAGGTGCCGAAAACACACCTCTCAGACAGTAAATGGATAGCGTTTTTACACCGTGATTCCAAGTCTGGAATATACCATGCGCACGTCACTATTTCGCGTTATACGAACACGCATGAGTTGAACTGTGTGACGGATATCGCACACCGGGCAGCAGAGGCATCGGAGCGTATAAACGAGCGGAAAGGATGGGTGAAGGCAGAGGATATCCGTCAGCAGCACATTGATGAAATCAACGGTGTACTGAATGATATTTTCAATGATATGGACGGCGATAAAATAGACTGGAAAGAACTCGAAAAACGTATTACTGAGGCTTCCTTTATCGACTATAAAGGCCAACCGCAAAACTATCAAATATGGTTCCATAAGAATGGAAACGGGGTGGTGGATGGCTATACCGTAGGACGGGGAAACAGCAAGTTTTCCGCGTATGACCTCGGCCAGAAAATCAAGGATATACCAGAGGATATCGAGACGGAAATCAAGGATAATGTGTACCAGGTGCTGCGCTCCATGGACGGGGATAGTTTCAGCTGGGACGACTTCAAGACATCCCTCGAAAACAGGTCTTATCTGGCAGAGGATAACACCTGGCAGAACTATGAGGTTGACCTGCGTTCAGACTCTCAGGGTGACATCGTGGGGTGGAGTGTCATCCGTGATGGGAAGAAATATAATGCCTCTCAGATAGGTGCAAAACTGACGGCAAAGAAGATTCAGAAGGAATGGGAAAAGGAACATCAGAAGGTTCAGAATAAACCTGCTGAAACTCCTGTTCAGAGACCCGAAAGGCCTTCTTATAATATTACTGCAGAGAATGCCGAGAAGGTTGTCAGACAACGGCTGAAGGAATTGGGGATTACTCCTGTCGATGTGTTATTCGACAAAAATAACCGCTTCCCGCTGACGGAGGAAAGGTATCTCCGGGATGTCGGGAAATACCTGCGTTTACTTGATAGCAGCACATCTAAAAATAGCCGTGAATGGTATGCCGAGGATGCCCTGAAGAGTGCCGTTGCAGCATCCATGCTTCATGCCCGGAAACAGGCAAGTCAGGTGGAAAAAAACGATGTTCCTGTAGCACCTGAAAAACCGTATGACCCTCAGGAGGGTGTCAGGATAAGGCAGGAGCGTTACGCCGTGGCGAAGAACACTCTGACGGAGTACGCTCACAGTAACAAGAACATCTTTTCAGAAGACCAGGAAGATAAACTGATGAGGGGTATCATGGCGAAGTGCATCGAGGATGCAAAGCCGGTGTTCAACGAGGTTAACCTAATCGGAACGGCACAAGAACTGGCCGTCGAGGTGGGCGAAAGGGTTGAACATACCTCACTTCGTCTTACTCAGCTGGTAGGTGAGACGCTGATGCATATGTCACTTCCTGAAGATCGCTCACTGGGTGGCGGTGGTGGTGGTAACAATGACCTCTCCCGTCAAAAGGATGATGAGATGAACAGGTCGGATGCAACATACCGTCTGATGAAACTTAAAGGTAAAGGAAGAAAAAATAATTAGTCTATGGGAAAGGATAAGAATACATGGGTAAACCGTGAGTTTGACAAGTATATTCTGGGCGAGGAATCACCGTCACAGGAACCGACATCGGAACAGCCTGCAGGCAGTCCCGGCATAGGTAATGACTATCTTAGCAAAGTGGCGCAAGGCATAGTCAAAATGGAAGGACTGCTTGACCGAATGGAAAAACTGGAGGCGTTTGTCAACCACCAGGAGGAACAGGAAAAGGAGGGCACAGACAGTTACGGACAATACCTTGCCGCCATGAAGAACGTAGCCGATGAATATAACAAGAGTGCCGAGGCGTTCCGTGAGGCATTGAATCTGGCTAAAGAGGATTTCAATGAGTTGCTGGGAAAATGGGAAAACGGCTTTGATATGAGTGAATCAACAAAGGACTATATGAATCGGCTGCCGGAACATTGGCGGGCTGCTGTACAGAGTGCTGCTGATAGTGTCATCAATGCCAGTAACAGCTTCAAGGCTGACGTGAGGAAGTTCAGGTGGTGGGTAGGTGGTTCTATCGTCTGGGGTGTTATCGCTACTCTGTTCGGACTGACAGCCATCAGCCGCTGCAGTAAGGCCGAACGTGCGGAAGAGGATGCGCGGACAAAATACGAAGCCGTTGAGCCGCACATGAGGCACATGGAAAACGATCAGAAGAAACTGATACGTTTCCAAAGGGATAATCAGAAAACGTGGGATAAGTGGTGGGAACAACATCAGAAAGAATATAATGAATAACTGTGCCTCTGGCAACGTTGGCGATGGGAGGGCTGCATCATGCGTGATGTGGCTCTTTTTTGGTGCCAAAAACCTACAAAGGTATGGTAAAACCTACGTAGTTCTTTTAATTTTTTTCAATTTAATTTTGGCTATCTCAGTATTTCTCTGTAAATTTGCACCATCTTTTGAGTTTGGTAAGGGATGACGGCTTAGGTGATCCTTCCGACTTGAAAGTAGGCTATCAGATGATGAATTGCCTGCGACCTCACCGTTCCGCTCGCTGACTGCTGACTTTTGGTGTTATTCCGTCGAATTTGACAGATTTTTGCCACAAACGGAATGAAATGGCCTTCTGACAGCGGACTGCGCCCGGATTTGTGTCAGGATCCTGTGTTTTTTCCGTTTCCATTCCGTTTCAGGGCTTTTTCAACGGAAAATGATGGAATGGGCGTTTTACCGATGCAGATGGAAATAGGGAACCGTCTCACGACGACCCCCTATCATCTTAAATATGGAAAAAGTTCAGAATTATATTGTTTTTCTTTTATTCGGCAGACACCCAGACGTGGCGTCCTTTGCTGTTAATTCTAACGGTACAGGTAAATATCATTCCTTCTACCCAATCATCAGCAAAGTTGAACTGGCATTTCTTTGGTCCGTAAACATTACCATATGCTTCTTTGCGACCAAAGCCTATAAGTTTGATTTTTCTGCCATCTTCGGCTGTAAAATTACAAACCAGGCAGAACTTCTTTCCCCAGCTGCGAGAATCGAGTTTTCCCTTAAAAGTCATATCTTCCGTCGGGAAAAGGTATTCTGAACCTCCAGAGTTTTTCACCTCTGCTTTTGTTGTCAATATTCCATTTGTATTCATATGTCTAATATCTTGAATTAATAATTAACCAACGATGTTTTTTAGTGGAGAGTATTTCCAGGGATTATCCTCCATATCCTTCCAGAAGTTCAGAACCCTATCAGATATTTCTTCCATGGACTTGTTATCGCCTGCGAAGTAGTTCTCGGCAAGTTCATATTTGAAATACATATTACCTTCCTTTTTCTCGTTGGTGTAACCCAAGGCCACCCCAACAGGTGTTGCCATAATGAACGGAATAATACGATGCTCGTTACCTTCATCGTCTTTTGCAACGAACATTCCACCCAAATCTTTCCGGGTGCTGAAATAGTTTTCTTTGTAGAAACGGAGGAAAACGGTAGAATATTCTTCGTTAACAACATCGATGCCGTGCAAATCGGCAAAGTCTTCAAGGAAATCCCGGCTGTATTCTTCAATCAGGATATTTCCGTCATCATCACCTTCTACAAGAAGGACTCCTGTTACTTTTCCCTCTTCGTCGTATAGCAGTTGGAAAGCGCTTATACCGATGATGCCACGCCGGAACCTCGACTTGGACTCTGCGGTAATTACAATATACCATTTTCCAAGCTCTTGAAAATTCCTTTGCTCATGAACTACCAAAGGGTACTTCGTGGCGGTCTTGAATTTCCGAAGGTTGCGATCGACGATGTTCATATATACGTCGGGGAACTTTCCCTTAACCTTGCGACCTACATCAAGTTTGTATTCGTAATTCTCTATTGCATCCATGTTGTCGCCATCTAAAATTCTTCGTTGACATATTCGTACGGGCCATACACAATGCGTACCGCGTAAGGATTACCTATTACTCCTTCATCGTATTTTAAAACGTCGATATAAAAGCCGAAACCTGAAGTTTCACTGGTAGGAACAGGGGCAAGTCCACCTACAGACATGAAATTATCTCCATCGTCCATATTCTTAAGATTGATATATCTCTTAGCCATCATTTCGTGAAACTCCGTTTTTCTTTCAATGGCTTCACGCTTATTTTTGCATTCCCGAACAAAGATTGCACCATTAAAGAATGTTTTTCTCCCGTCAGACTGGAAGAGAAAACAAATTCTATCAAATAAGATTCCACCGTAACGCTTTTTTTCAAACACAAGCTTGTCTTTCGTGGAAAGTATGTAAGAATAGTCACCAAACTTGTTTTCGAGAGCTTCCTTGGTACTCTCGTATGAAGATCCAAAAGGAACATTACATATTTCTGTTACCTTGTTTTTATCCATTACGGTCTTCCAGAACTTTTCAATACCATTTTCATTATCAAAGTTCATGGTAATGGTCTCACCAGACGGCAGCGTAAGGACTACTTCATCTCCGACTTTCTCACATTTGAGAAGAATGTCTGTAACAAAGTTGCGGTAAGCCATAGGCAAATCCTTTAGCACGTCAACCATCTGCTGAGCTTCAACAGACAGGGTATCCTTTTCATTTGACAATGAGGCAGACTCCGCAAACATCATTCCTGGCATGGCACAGAACAATACAAATGCCAGGCATCTCTTAATCATTCTTGTTTTCATATTCTAATATCTTTTATTCTTTGAAACCCTCCCGGCTCGTGAGAGGGTCTGAACTTCAATTCCAGCAACTGGATCTGGAATAACAACGGCACAAAGATACTTTGTATCTTCGACATAGATGGTCTTGAAAAAAAATAAAGTCGTATATTAACAATTTCAAGACTTGAAACATCGGTAAAATGGGTAATATTGAAAATGAAACAGCATTTTAAGATCTTCACGAAGTTGTAAAGAAAACTGCCGAAATGGGCATTTTACCGATGCCGACGGAGAAAATGAACTCATATAAAGGCCATACACAGCATTTCACGACTATGCCGGTATGGTTATACCTCCCTTTTTCGGGCGAAATAAAAATTTATGACACATAGAAATATAGACAAATGCCTATAATTATAAACGTTTGTCTATATTTTAGGGCGCAGTCCGCTATTCATGGCTGACGGATTATAGATAATAGCCTATATTTTATAGTCTGCCATCTATAAAAAGAGCCGCCACCATTGGAGTCGAAGAACACGAACTTAATCGCACGATCCTCCAACAGGCAGCAGCTCATATCATGTGCCGTTTACTCTACGCCATCCATCAGTATGGCTATGGCCCGTTCCTGGGCCTGATTGACAGTTAGGCCGTCACGCCGACGTTCCTCATATTCCCGTTCGGCCAGTTCTGCACGGGAGTCGATGAAGTCATCGACATCCTTCCGTGGGTCATCGGTATCGACCAGGTACTTCTTAAGGTACAGTCGATAATATGACAGTTCCTTGCTCATGGCAGTGTCAATCAGGAATCCCGTAAATCACAGTGACGGTGGCACCAGTACTGTGCAGTAGTACAGCGATGGTACGCCCGCCAATCGTGCCGTTACCCGAATATACGGTATCGCCCTTTTGACTGCTCGCGTCATCCTTAGTCAGGGTTATGCCGTAGCGTTTCTGAATCTCCGAGATGATGTAGTTCGCATTGCTGGTGATGTAAGTCACGGTAACCATAGATAGGCCATGATTGCGGCCAAGAAATGCGTAAGTGACAGTCGTAGTATTCCTGCCATTGGAATACATCAGTGCATAGTCGTTGCTGCCCTCGACCAACTCCCAGCCGGACATGTAGGCTTTCACATGGTCGGTGTTTTTGCCCCAATCGAAGCACGGTTCATAATAGGTAACAGTGCTGGGCGCGTCCTGTCCTGGCAGGTCATCATCATCATCACCGCCGCAGGCAATGAATGTGGTACACATGCAGCCCATCAGGGCTACCATCATTAAACTTAAGAAACTCTTTTTCATAATGCGTTTCGAGTATTGCGCCCTCGGTCGGCCAGTAAGGGCATGTTTCCTTTGGAGAGTGAGCCGCCACCCATGAAGGCACTCCCTTGAAATCTGTGGAAACTGGAGAAACGTCGCTCCTTACTACTCGTGGCCGTCATTTCCAAACGACTCGAAACGCTTTTACGTCACCGCCATCCGGCCCAGACGGAATACATCTGTATTCGGATGCAAAGGTACAAAAAATAATTGTAAGAAACTACAAATTATTCTTCAGATTTATTTCTTGGTGGCATTGGTATCAAGACCGTATTTCTTTTCAAAGGCTGCTTGTTCTTCTTCACTGAGCATTTCCATGCCTTCTGGATCCGTCTGCTGGAGGTGCTTGTATATAGCAGTTTCTTCGTATGGGAAAATATCCCACTCCTGCAGGGCTTCATCAGGCGTGCATCCGTGCTCCATGGCCTTGATGACCTCATGCTCCAGATTATATTTCTTGGCTATCTCCAACGCTTCATCCTTCGTGAACTTGGAAGGCTCTGGGTGGTGTCGGTACCACCAACGCCAAAAACGGGTGAATATTCTCATATTTTTGTTTTTGTTACATTTTCATTATTGATTACTGACAGCCTGCACCATCATGTCCACCATGGGATTCTCTTCGCGGCTCCTGATGTTCAGGGCCTCGCCCTCTGCAGCCTCGAAGGTTACACTGGGTGCTGCACCGGCGGCAGCAGCTTCCTCCAGAAAGGCTAACGTCTCTTCCTGGCTCTTACCGTGACCGATGAATGCTGACATGATACATGCCATCACGTCGGTCTTAAAACCTTTGTCACGTAGCTGTTGGAGGTCACCTTTGTCCGGCTTAATGGTGGCTCTGTGGTACTTGATTACCATCTGACCGCCCACCTCGTTCCAGAGGTCGAGCATTTCCATCTCATAAGGATCTTGTGTTTTGTTCTTCTTCGCCATAATATCTATACTTTGAAATTGTTACTAATTCAAACTGAAACTATCCCGCGCTGCACAATAGCCCGAAAACATCTGGCCGTCACCTCTACGTCAGCTGCAGACTGGTGGTAGTCGATATCGTCCTGGCGTATGCGTAGCTTGTCGGCCAGTTCTGACAGTCTGGGCCACTTGTAATCTCCATGGTAGCCAGGAATGGCACAGTACCTCGTCATGCGGTGCATGGTGTCCCATACAAATGTCCCGAAGGTTATTCTCACACCGACCTCTGCTGCAACGGCATTGATGAATCGGGTATCGAAACCGCCATTGTGGGCTACAAGCAAGTCGGCATCGGCAATGACCTCCGCGAACTCCTGAAGGACTTCTGCTTTATCTGAGGTTCCAAGTTCTGCCAGCCTCTCCTTCGTCAGTCCGTTCACATATATTGCTTCATCGGTGATACGTCTTTCGTCTGATGGCCAGTCGAAATAGTATGTTTTTTCACTTATCTTCCGGAGCTTGTTGTCAAGAACCTGCCAGGATATTGACAGGATAACATTCGTACCGGCATTGAGTCCGCTGGTCTCTGTGTCGAAGACAACAATCTTCTTGACCTTCCTGAGATACTTCTGCCATTCCTTTTTGATGGTATCGTGATATTTCTTTTCAGTGGCACGGGCTTTCCGTTGCTGCAGGAGTTTCGCCTGGTGCTTCTTTTCGAGGATGGCAGCAGCTTTCTCTTCATCCTTCCTCACGTCACTCTTGCCGTAGTAGATGGCTGTATGTTGGGAAGTGCCACTTGTGTACTTCTCAACACCTTTCCGGCCACGCTTGATGACGTAGCCACTATTCAGCCATTGCAGCTCGGTGTGATCGCTTGTAGTTGCGTAAGGGTACTTTCCCATAATCTTCGCTTTTTGATTTCGTTACAAATTCAATTACCATTTATGTGTGTACTGTGTACCCTTCATACATTCAGGAACCCAAGGCAATATCTTAGTTCCTTCCGTCTCTAAGCGTATATATTTTGATGTTGTTCCAAGGATGTCTTTGACACAACCATCCTGTATCACTCTTCCGTCCTCGATTATCTGAACTCTCCATTCTGCTGAGTTACACCAGAAGATAATGGGAAGTTTGCTGTTCCCTAATGCCCACGACATACTGGGAACATCGTCTATTTTGGTTTTATAAAATTCACGATGCCAAATACGCAATAAATTCTTTGCGTTCTTTGTTGGTTTTCTGTATGGGCAGAGGATCTTCATGTACCTTGTGTATTCCTGGTTCCAGTTACACCACCACTCTAATTTGTGGAATTTAAGCGACCGGGCGTGTGCACGTCCCTCTTTGGTTACTGCCACTATCTCTGCTACACACACACCACGCTCCATGAAGTATTTCAAGGCCTGCTCCACAAGGAATGTTGCTATTCCGTGTCGGCGAAATTCGGGGGCAACGAAAATGCTTTGCAGCTCAACATAGACCTCACTCCTGCGGTATGTCAGATACCCGACAATATATCCCTCACAACGTGCCAGGAATATATCGTCTGAAATAAACCCGTAATAGCCGTCTCTCAGGAACGGCCCACCCGTGTAGGCACTGAACTTGGCAAAGTCCTCCAGTGTCGGATTCAATATAAGTTCCAGATCCTTCATTTCCTATTCGCTTTTATTCCCTTCTGCTGAAGGTACTTGTATATCGTCCTGTTCGACTTCACTCCCAGGGACTCCATAATCTGGGCTATCGGCATACGTGCCTTATACATGGCTGCAGCGGCATCGGCCTTGCTGTTGTGCGGCTCAGTAGGCCTGCCCATCTTCTTTCCTGCAGCCATAGCCACCTTCCTGCCCGTCTGGCACCGCTCGATGATAAGGTTACGCTCATACTCCGCGAGGATGGCCATCATCTGCATCATCATCTTCCCTCCTGGTGTTGTCGCGTCGATGTTGTCCTGAAGTGCTATCAGGCTGATGCCCTTCTCTCTGAGGTCATCGACCATGGCCAACAGCTCCCGAACGGAACGACCAAGCCGATCCAGCTTATACACCACCAGCGTGTCACCCTGTCTGATGAAGGACAGCAGCTCTTTGAGTACTGGCCTCTCCTTCACGCCGGACTCCTTCTCGGTGTAGATCTTCTCACACCCTGCCTTGTTCAGAGCCTCTATCTGCATGTCGAGGTTCTGGGCAGTGGTACTGACTCGTGCGTAACCTATCGTCATATTATAAGGTTCATTTCGACGTTTGCCATCGTTAGTGCATGTTGAAATTGGTGAACATACACCTGTTCAACTCCTTCCAGCAGTATATCTGATATACTGTTATTCACCTCGAAACCTGTGCTGCTTGGATGCCACCAGTCATCATTGTTTGGCTGGACAGGACATACTTTTATAAACAGTCCGTCCTTACCTTCCAACTTCCAGTCGGCCATACCGTCATACTTGAATCCATTTCTTTCAAGAATCTCTGGAGTTAAGGGAATAGGATTTAAGCCTGATGGATCAACGGAAACTATACCTCCTGGGGCATATTCCAATAACTCAGGATCCAGTTCCTTCTCGTTCACCATGCCAACGACTGTCTTGTCGCTTCGCCTGACATCTAAGACAAACATTACGACATTGGTAGCCCAATATACTTTATCGCCTACCATTAATTCTGTTACTCTCATATCCGTTATCCTTTTAAGAGTTCAAACCATCTTATAATCAGATTACGACGAATTATTCCGTCATCGTCTGGTCGGTCATTCAGGAGGGCCATTGCCAGCACCTGCTGTTTCACTTGACCTGCGTTTACGCTTCGAATAACGGACTGAAACAATGCTGCTGCATCAGTATCGCTTACAGGAACTTCCTCTGAAGCAATAATGACCTCTCCGGCAATCTGTTTTGCTGCTTCATAACTTTCATCCTGGATATCATCTTCATCAGAAAATCTGGATATTGTGGTAATATCACATTTGATGGTGTCGATTGGATAAGATGCCAACACTGCCTTGAAGCGGTTCTTAGCATCCTCCTGAAATACTTCATCAGTCGGGTTCCCACTCAGAAGGATAACTCCTTCATCTGTCTTAACGGCAAACAGATTTGAATCACCTTTTTCTTTTGGTGTTACCATTTCATCGATAAAGGTGTGAAGCTGCTTTATATCAGCAAAGCCGTAGGTCTCTGAACAGTTAATACTTGGTTCTTTCATATAACACGTTTACTTTAATTACCTTTTGCAAAGGTACACATTTTTAACGAAATTACCAAATGTTTTCCGATGTTTTTGTGTACCTTTTCACATTTATTATATTTATAATTAAATTACACATCCATTTCGGGCGCAGTCTGCTGTGTGGTGGGGTCTATATCGCCCAATGTGACAATAAGGCGAGTGCCAGGAGTGTCATCTTCAGCAGTCTTATCAAGCCAGCCTAAGAACCCCACCAGCTTTTGAATGACTGGCAGTTTCTTTTCTTCCTCGGACAGTTGACATAATAGTCCGTGCATGTCGGCCACAGCGAGATCGTAGCCCCATTCAGCGGCTTCTTCGCGGATGGACCAGAATCCCGTCCATCCTCCCCGCTTTCTCTGCTGCATCAGCATCTTGATACGATCTTCCTTGTTCGTCATACGCTTTCCTCCTTGTCCAATGGATTACTTGGGATCGTTATTACTCTTAGAATTATCTTTTACCCTTTGTCGAATATTTTCTGAAATCTCATAGTGACCTAATTTTTTTGTACCTACCCTAACAATAAGATGAGATTCTAAAAGTTCTTTCAAAGAACGGTCAACAGTGTTGGAAGAAAAAGAAAAGTTCTTTAGCAACACTGGCCTGTTTATCGTTATATCTGCATCGTATATATACCAAAATATTCGTTGTGCATTCAGAGAGCATCCAGATAATGTAATCATCTGTGGCTCTGGAAGGGAAATATTTCGCTTTGCAAACTTCTCCTTTCTTATAATTCTCACACAATTACGTTCTTTCTGTTCCTTCTTTTTTTGGTTAATATAATCTTTATATTGTACAGACGACACAGAATTTTTTATTTTATCATTTTTTGATAAAATACAATTTAAATCAACATTCCCATCCTTTGTTATTAAGATTGCAACAATGTCGCTATCATTCACCAGCTCTTGTAAGGTTGTGGCGAGAACCCTTTCAACCTTGTCACTGATTATCTTTCCATCCTTGTATTCTTTAATAATCTCCATCGTAAATATTCTTTTTCAAAACCTTCTTGGTCATAACAACGTTTATGCTTGTTTATTATATCAATAAGAGATTGCACCTCCGATATAGGTGATGTTATATTCCGGCACTCATACTGGCTGTCCCACCGCTGCCTGGATCCCTTTTTAATATAAAACTCTATATTTTCTGGGATAAAGAACGTAGATCTGTTGCCAAGATACTTATAATACTCCGTATGAAAAATATCTATTCCTTTAAGATCGAAATCCCCATAGTGTATATATCTGTTTGGTATTCCCAAAAGCCAATGCCGTAAGTCGGAGGATGAGTTTTCAAGTGGATATCTTGAAACAAACAATATCGGAGAAGTGCGATTGCCTATTACCTTTTCTATGACATCCTCAAACAAAATCTTCTGTGCCCTTATCCGCTCATAATTCTCACAGTTCTCAATTCCTATAATAATAACGTCATCGGGAACAGAGAAACTACGCCAGTCATAGACAAAGGTGAACGTCCCCTCCGTCGGATTGACAATATACTGACGATTAAGTAAAGTAGCACAGATGGGCTGGTAAGAGTTAATCAGGAATCCGTTAAAGGTCCGTTTCGCACAAATCTTAGAATTACCGTTATAACTTGCCATGTCCCCTCGTGAAAGAACGTTACTGTCATACATCTGCAGTAATCTTTCCACATCACAAAAGCTCTCGTCTATCTTGGCAAGATCTATTTTGAAAGATTTCAAATCCTTGACCGTATAGTATATTCTCCCTCTTATGGAAGAAATTTCAAAATGATCTCTTCGGCACAATGTATCAGCCAGATTCCCTAATCTGCCGCTATAGACAGTTTCTCCCTTCAGAAGAAGAAAGAGGGCT
>JAEEGK010013231.1_pt1 | contig 18627 bp, 7 predicted proteins | sample 8958771 | NCBI WGS metagenome assembly JAEEGK01 (sample SAMN16246547, study PRJNA631951) | gut metagenome | biome: gut microbiome; feature: rumen; material: SC-attached | host: Bos | place: Iran: Karaj | collected 2018-10
GTTTATAATTATAATAAAAATTTTAATACTTATTATTTTAAAGATATATATGATAACTTTAAAAATATTAAAAAGAAAAGAAAAAATATTTGCTTATGTCCTTTTTGTGACAATTATATTTATAATGATAATACTTGGTTAAATGTTGTTATTTCTCATTTTAAAAATAATTTAGATAATAATTCTAATGGGAAATTTGATGAAGTTTTCGTTTGTGAAAATTGCTTTAATAAAAAAGAATTTCAAAAATATATGAATGAAATTAATATTACTAAACAAAATTTACTTATTATGAAAATTTGTAATAAGATAAATTAATATAAATTTAAAAAATTATTTTATTGATTAAAAATAAAAGTAAAAAATAAATCTTAAAATAAAAAAAATTATAAAAAATTAATTAATTCATTCATTTTTACATTTCTTATAATATTTTATGATATAAATATAAATTCTTTTATTAATAATTAATTATAAAAAAATAATAAAAGGATATTATAAGGTAATATTGAATGAAAGAGAAATAAAAAACATAGATTAATATCATATAATCACTCAAAAAATATAATAATTCTTTTACATAAAATAATACTATAATAAAAATTCCTCCTGATATACTCATTTCCAAATATTTTTAAATTTTATGATAAAGTCTAAAAAATAGAATATAAGTTATAAATTTTTATTAATACAATAAAATATTAATAATTAAATAATTTTTCATATTTTTAATAAGTAATAAATAAATATATATGGGAACAAATTCTTCTTATAAAAAGAAAAATTATTTAACTAAAATTGAAATAGAAAATTTATGTCAATCAAATCCATTCTTTCATACATCAAAAAAATTTAAAAAAGGAGAGATAATAATTTCAATATCAGAATTTTTTCATATTACAAAAGGTTTAATAAGTATTCCTATAATTAAAAAAATTTTTGAAATTTGTGAATCAAAAAAGAATAAATTTTCAATAGATGATTTAAAATATTTTTATGCTTTACTTTACACAAATAACACCGAAGCCAAATTGAATTTTTTGTTAGATTTTATATTTCTAAAAGAAAATAAAATTAACAAAGAATCATATATTAGAAAAGTAAATAAATATTTTTACAGAAGTAAAATTTTACTTGAATTATTTTTAAAAGATGAATTTATAAGCAATGAAAAGATTGAAAGAGAAAATATATATAATCAAATAAAAATAAACTACATATCTACAATTGAGAATTTTATTTTTTTAGAAGACAAAAATAAAATAAAAGAAAATACAATAATCAATAACGATGATAGTCAAGGAAGTATTTTAGTTTTAAATGCAAATATAAAAGAATGTTCTTGTATTAATTCTAAAAATACAAATGCAAGAAGAATTTCACATTTAGGTAAAAATAAACAATTTGATAAATTAGAAATAGGGTTTCAAAATATAGAAAGAAAAAATAATGAAGTTTTTCCCATTAAATTATTTGAGGATATGTTACGAGAAATATATATAAATCCAAGTTTAATTGAAATTATTGGAAATTATTTAAGATTAAAGAGTCAAAAAACTTTTTTTTCATATGAATTATTTAAAGAATTATTTGGAATTCTAAATATTCCTTTTGAAAATGGAAAACCTGAATTAGAAGATATTGCAATAAGTTTATTTGATTTACTTTCATATCCAAAAAACACAATTTTAAAAAAAAATTTTTTTTTATTCATGAAATCAATTAAACCGCAATTAAATTCAAAACAAATTAATTCAGCATTTAAAGAACATGATATTAAAAAGTATATTCTAAAAAATCAATTTCCTGAAATTTTAAATTTAATAGTTGATGAATTAGAAGATTCTTTTTTTAATATACATTTTATACAATATATTTTTTTAAAAGGAAAATGCCCAGACAAGCAAACAGAAAAAAAATGTATTGATATTTTATTAAAAGGTCAAACTTTAAGTAATTATATAAAAGAAAAAGCAAAAACAGAAAATACTTTTTATATAATTGATATGGAATTTTGGAAAAAATGGAATGAAGTAACTGAAAATCCAAAAGCATTGAAAATAGATTTGAAATCATTAAAAATATTTACAAATAAAATAAGTGATAAACATGGAAAATTAAATGAAGGTTTAACCTATTCGAAAGATTATATTATTGTTACTAGAACAATTTATGAATTATTTACTTTTTGGTATGGGAAACCAATTGGTGCAGAATTAAGTCGAAGTAAAATATATATAGATAATGATAAAAATTTTAAAAAGCCAAATAATTTACCTTCTGGATTCTCTGGAGAAGACCCTTTAACCAAAAAAAAATACGAAATAGAAATTTATCCTGTATTTCTTTTATTTTTAATTTTTGAGGATCTTCAAAAAAAAAATGAAAATTTATCAAATATAAAAGATCATTTAAAAGAATTAGAAAATAATACAAATGAAAGAGGAAATTATTATGCTTTTTCTCGTCAAACTAAATTTGTTGATTTATTAAAATCTTTAGAAGCAAGTATAAATATACCTTTAGAACCCGCAAAAACACGTTTATGGCTTTATTATAAAGGTAATTTTGAAATTGTTGACTTTGAAAAAAAACTTGAAGATGAAAATATAGTAGGAAGTGCTATAATTGTTTTAGAAATTAATAATGGAAATTGGCCTAGTGAAAAAATGAATAAAGAAAATTCTAATAATAAAATTTCAGTTGGTTTAGTTAATATTGGTAACACTTGTTATTTAAATAGTATTTTACAAACTTTTTTAAATAATGTCGAACTAAAGGATATTTTATTAAAAAAAAATATTCCTGAGAATGATTTATTGAATTTTTTGATTAATAAAAAAACAAAGGGAAAATTAATAAAAGAATTTATTAAATTATTAAAGCAGAAATGGATTGAAGAAAACAAAACAATAACTCCTAATAACTTTAAAGAAATTTGTGGTGAATATAATGAAACATTTAAAAATTTTGAACAACAAGATGCATATGACTTTTATACATTTTTATTAGATTCTTTACATGAAGATACAAATATAAAAAGTAATAAAATTAACATTATAAATCCAGGAAAAATAGATACAAATGAAGAAGATTTAGGAAATGAAATATGGGCAAATAATATTAGAAATAATGCTTCTTACATTCATAGTTTATATTTAGGTCAATTAAAATCTACTTTAAGATGTACTGTTTGTAATAAATCTAAAATTTCTTTTGAACATTTTAGTTCTTTATCACTTCCAATTCCAGAAGGAAATAAAATTATTTTAGAAATCATTTTATTTAGATTACCCTTTACTTTAAAACTTTATTATAATGTTGATAATTATCTTAATATTGGAATAAGAAAAAATTTAAAAAAAATTAAATCAAATTCAATTGGAATTTATGCTGAAGAAAGCGATTTATCCACTGCTTCAATATTAGAAAATAAAGATACAAAAGAAACAAATTCTGCTTTTGATCAATTAACAACTTTTTATTTTGAAAAGGAAATTAAAACAAAAAAAGTTAATAAAAATGAAGATATTGTTTCAAATGCTTTAAATATTAATATTCCTCTTAGAATTAGAATTGAAATTGGGAGAAAAGAAAAATGTTCAAAAATTATAGAAATATTAAAATCAATGAGAGAATTAGAATTAGAAGAAAAATCAGATTATACTAAGTTTCTTATTTTACAGAATAAAAATTATATTGATGATGATTTATTGATTGATGATTGTTTTACAAATTATCAAAGTGTTTTAGTATATGAATTATTAAATCATAAAGGAATAAAACAAGTATTTGAATATAAAGATTTAAAAGATTCAAATCCCAAGAAACTAGATAAAGAAAAAATACAATTAATGGTAAATAATCAAGACTCAAATTATCAAAATAAAATAATTAACCAATTATCAGATGCTTCATCAGAAAAAAAAGGAAATAAAAAAGATAATTTGAATAACTTATCAAAATCTAATAATGAATTAATTTCTAATGAAAAAGAAGAAAGAGAAATAATCATTCCTATATTTCATCGTTATAAAAATAATAAAGCAACAAATGATTTACTAATAAAAACTACATTTTATGAGAATTTAGAATTTTTCCAAGATTATATATTAATGACAACAAAAAATTCAATAAAACCATATCATTTATATGAAATTATGTGGGAAAAATATGAATATTTCCTAAATACCCCAACGAAATATGAAAATTGTCTTTGGTGGAAAGGATTAAATCAAATTTTAAGTCCAATAAAACCAGGATCTGGAAGAAGTATGAATAAGAATGATATTAAACCTTGTTCTCCTTTTGTTATTAAAATTGTTAAAAAAAATACTCTTGAATGTTCTTTTTGCCCTTGGTTTAAATTTTGTAATGGATGTATTTTAGATCCTCATAATATTAATTATTTAGATTTTAATATTGATGATTTAATTGTAGTTGAATGGTGTTGTGAAGTGGTAATAAAGGAAATTCTAGATAAAAATAAAAATTTAATGTTAATTCATCCTAGTCTAAATAATAATAATATTGATAATATTCATGAAAATATTCGTGTTAAAATTCCATTAATTGAATGTTTAAAACTGTTCACAGCTGAAGAAGAAGTTAAAGATATTTATTGTGAAAATTGTAAAAAAAAAACAATTTTTAAAAAAAATTATGAAATCGAAAGGTTACCTCAATATTTAGTTTTAGTCTTAAAAAGGTTTAAATATACAAAAATGTATACAAAAAAAATAGAATCTTTAATAACTTTTCCAGTTCAAGACTTAGATTTAACTCAATTTTTATGTAAAGGAAAAAATTTTCCATTATTTGACTTATATTCAGTAGTAAATCATAATGGAACATTATCAGGAGGACATTACAGTTGTTTAGTTAAACATGGAAATAATTGGGTTAAATACGATGATTCTTTTGTTACTGAAAATGAAAATTATATTGAATCAAATTCAGCATATATGCTATTTTATAAAATGAGACCTTATAAAGATGGAGATTTATATTTTAATTATATTGGTTTAATGGATACTGCCTTTAAAATATATATGAAACAAAACAAATTTCAGAATATTTTTAATTATTCTTTTGATGAAAAAAATGAAATTAAAGTTGAATATAAAAAGGACTGCGAATTTTTTTATGGTGAACCTGTTATAACTCATAATGGAAGAGGATTTTTGACTAATGTATATAAAAAAGATAATATTTATTATGGAAAAATAAAAATTGAAAAAGGTTATGTTGATATTAAAATTGAGAGTAATATCAAAGAAACCATTAAAACAGAATATAATGAAAAAGAACTTATCGATGAAGTACCTCATAGAAAAAAATCCCAGAAATGTGGTAGTTGTATAGTTTTTTAAAAATTTTCATTTTATAGGAATTATAGAAATAATAAAAGGAGTTATTTATATTTATTTTTTAATAAAAATTCTATTAAATTCATTTTTTATTTGATTTTTGTATATATTTAAGGTTTTAAATGGTATATTTTCATGAATCATAAATTATATCAGGATAAAAAATAAAATAATTATTTTAGTTTTTTCTTATTAAAACCATAAAAATTATAAATTTTTTTAAAGATATTATTCAATTTCTTACAAAACTTATAAAAACTGACAATCCTATTTCAATTAAATATCAATTAAAAAAATAATTTTTTTAATTTTAATAATAAAGTAATCTATAATGAGCTTTTTTTTAAAATTACTTTTAAGAAAAGAGTGTGGAAAACAAAGTTGATAATATAAATAAGATAAATTTTTCATATAAAATTGATGTTACAAATTAATATTAAAGCAATCATTAATATATTATAAATTTGCTAAACAATTTAGCGTTTACCTTTAAAATTCTAGATTAAAAGATTTTTTTAAATTATTTTATCTATATAATATATAAAATATAGTTATAAATACAATAATTTCTATTTTTTTACAATTCATTATTAATTTCATATTGTTCAATAAATGATATTAATTCTGAATAAACATAATTGTTTTTATATATTAAATAGTCATTTAAAGGATTTTTAATATTTGAAGGAATAATAATGATAGATGGGAGATAGGTAATATTCATAAAAAAATTAGAAACTTTACAATTTTTTCTTAAACTAAACTTTTCAATATTAATTTGGCAAAATTCAAACATTTTATTATTTTTTTTTTGATTTGATAATTTTTTATATAAATATTTTGCTTGAATACAAAAAGAACACCATTCACTATATATAAATATAACCTTATTTATTTTTGGATTCCCAAAAATAAATTCTTCAAAATTTTCAGAATTTTTTATTTCAATAATATTTCCAATTAAAACATTTTTTTTTATAGATTTTTTACTTATATTATCAAATTGTTTATCCATAAAATTAATGATATTTAATTCTGTTAATTTTTGTTTCATAATTTTTATCTCATATTCTTTGTCTTTAAATAACACTAAACAAAATAAAGGAAAATCGTTTTCTTCAACACCTATAAATTTCATAAGTTTATACTTAATTTGACTTGTTATATCTGTCATTCCAAAATAAATATTTTCATATTTTTTTTCTTTTGACATTTTATGTTCTATAAAATGAGAAATGTTTTGAGTTGAATTATTCAATTTGTTATAAAAAAGAATTGTAAAATTTTTTCTCTTCATAAATACTTCATCAATAAATTTTAAATTTATATTTTTATATAAATTTTTTTTATTCTTTAAATTATTTTCCAAAAATTTATTTAGTAATGAAATATTATCTTTTTTGAGATTAAAATCATCTATGAATTCTCCTTTTTTATACAACATTATTTTTTCATTATTTGAGCTTACTAAAAATAAAATCTTATGATATTCCTGTAAATATTTTTTTGTATTCATAATATTGTTTTCATTTTTTGAATATAGAATTATAATTTCCTTTCCTTCTCTAATCTTTTTATTAATATTTTCTTCTTTTATATTCATTATTCCATCATAAAGACAATATAACATAAATTTCTTAATAAAATTTTCTTTGGGTATTTTATCATAAAATTGAATACCTCTTTTAGAAACAAATATAAATTCAAATAAGTAATTTTCTTCAAAATTTGTTCTAATTTTTTTAAATATAAATTCTTTTTCAATTAAAGTGATATCAATTACAATAATTGAAACTTCTAAATTTTTATTAATTTTTAAATTAGCTTTTTCTACTTCTTTATAAAAATTTTTAGTATAGTTACTCCAAGGATTAAAAAAGAAAATAAAATAATTATCAATTTCAGATAAATTAATATTTGTTTCTTTATTATATAATAGTATATTATTTTTAATCTCCTTTTCTTGTGTTAGATATATAAAATATATGAAAAAAAAATTCATCATCATAAAAAATAAATCTCTATTATATTTAAATAAATTATTATTTTATTCTTTTCTTATTAAAATCTAAAAATGAGTATTTTCAGGTAATATTAGAAATATAATTTTTCTCTTATAGATCTGAAAAGATGTGTCATAAAAAAATTCGTATACCAAGAGAAAGTGCAAATGAAACAATGCGTGCATTAGGAAATTTAGAAGATGGAGTTGAATTTGTTGATTTAACTCAAGATGATATAGAAGCAAAAAAAAATTTTAGTCAAATGTTAAAAAGATGTGATGATATGATTAAAAAAATAAATGACTTTAATTCAATATGTGAAGATTTTCATTTAGAAACAGAAAATTTTAAATCATATCAAGAATTTAATGATCAATTAACAATAGATTTAACGAATAAAGATAAAAAATACGGTTCAACATATTTTGATTTTTTAGAATCTGAAATAATGGAAAATGATAAGCAATTAAGAGAATTAGTAGATAATCTTTCAACAATAAGAGAAGATTTAATAACATTAATAGAAAAAAAATATGTTTTGGAAAAAACTTCTGAATTAATAACATCAAATAATTCAATTTTAATTCCAAATTCAAATATTTCTAAAAATATAGAAGATGAAATTATTAATACCTCATCACCATCAGAACCAGTTAATCCTATTAATGTTGTTGATAATTTAAGTTTTATTGCTGGAGTTGTTAAATTTGCTGATCAATTAAGAATGAAAAGAATGATTTTTAGAATTAGTAGAGGAAGAGCTATTGCTTCTTTTTATAATTTAAATATTAATGATGATGAATATTTATATACTTCTTCTGTTAGACATAGAGGATTTTCTTTTGCTAATAAAAATAAAAAAAGCATTTCTTTAATAAAAGAACATAATATTTTGGATAATAAACAAAAAGTTATATTTAATATTTTATTCCAAGGAGGAGTTGAAAATGTTTTATTAGGAAAAATACTCAAAATTTGTGAAATGTTCCAAGCTTCAAGATATAATGTTCCAAAAAGAGAAGAAATACAATTAGAAATAAGAAAAATCGAAGATGATATTGTTCAAAAAAAAAATTTATTAGTTCAAACAGAAAAAAGTATAAATGATATGATAACAAGAATAAATCAAATGAATAACAAATCAATAAAATATTCATTATATAGATTATATTTTCTTGAAGAAAAAATGATATATTTAACATTAAATAAATGTATTGTAAGAGAAAATTTTATTGATGGAGAAATTTGGGTTCCAGAAAGAACATTAAGTTCATTAATAAATAATATTAATGCAGTTTTCCAAGGAAAAGATGATAAATTAAGAGCAAATATAGAAGGAGTTGTTGAAGAAAATGATTTTTCTGAACCTCCAACTTATATACCAACAAATGAATTTTTATATGCTTTTCAAGAAGTGACTAATACTTATGGAATTCCAAGATATAGAGAAATTAATCCTGGACTCTTTAATGTTATAACTTTCCCTTTTTTATTTGGGGTAATGTTTGGGGATATATGTCATTCTTTAGTCATATTTGTATTTGCTTTGTTTATTTGTATAAAAGCAAAAAATTTAGAAAGTGGTTCAATTTTAAAAAGTTTTTTACCCTTTAGATATTTTCTTTTATTAATGGGATTTTTTGGTATGTTTTGTGGATTTATGTATAATGATTTTGCTTCTGTTCCAATTAATTTTTCAACTTGTTATACAGTAAAAATTGAAGGAGATCCAAAAAACAATTATAATGAATATAATAAAACAGATAGTTGTAATTATAAATTTGGGTTAGATCCAATTTGGGCTGGCTCATTGAATGAATTAACTGTGATTAATTCTTTAAAAATGAAACTAAGTGTTATTTTAGGTGTTTTACATATGATTTTAGGAATATTATTAAAAGGTTTAAATAGTATTTTTAAAGGAGATTATGTTGAATTTTTTTTTGTATTTATACCAGAAATAATATTAATGTCAATTCTTTTTGGTTATATGGATGTATTAATAATATTAAAATGGAATAAACTTTTTGTTGATTCAAGAAAAGCTCCAGATATAAAAGGATTAATGATGGATATTTTTTTAAAACCTATGGGTAAAATTGATGAAAAATACGATGCAATATGGGGAAATCATAATAAAATTCAATTTTTCCATTCTCTCATTTTAATATTATCTATGATTTGTGTTTCAATAATGATAATACCGACAGTAGTCGGAAAAAAAATTCAATCAGATAGAAAGTTTGACAAAATTCAAAGTAAAAAAAGAAATTTAATAAATAATGAAGAATATGCTGAGAATTTATTAGAAGATGAAAATAAAGATAATGAAAATTCAAAAGCTTCATTTTCAGATGTTTTTGTAGGAGTTTTAATAGATTCAATTGAATTTGTTTTAGGGACAGTTTCAAATACTGCAAGTTATTTGAGATTATGGGCTTTAAGTTTAGCTCATTCTCAATTATCTAAAGTATGTTTTCAATATACAGTTGGAATGGGAGCTCTGACACCATATGTTTTTATTAATATTATTTTCCTTTCTTTTTCAGCAATAATTGCTTTTTGTATTCTTACTGGGGGAGTTTTACTTTTTATGGATGTGATGGAATGCTTTTTGCATACTTTAAGATTACATTGGGTTGAATTTCAAAATAAATTTTATCATGGTGATGGACATTTGTTTATGCCTTTTTGCTTTAATACTAATTTACCTTTAAATGAAGATTCTGTTTAAGAAATGATTAAATTATTATTTTTTTATTACTTTTTAAAAATAGTCCAATTTTAGCTTTTTATATTAATAGAGTTAAAAAAATATTTCATTTTTTATTTAAATTAAAAATTCTAGAGTTAAAAATAAATATAAAAAATATGAATAATAAAATAATTATTTTATGATTAATAATTTGTCATTATTTCTTAATAATTAATGGAGAAAAGAAATATTATCATATTTATTGTATTGCTCAGTTTTTTATTGATAATATTTTTTAGTCATATATTTTTCCCAAGAAAAAAAGAAGAAATTAAAAAATACCCTTATAAAAGAAAAAATGCAATGAAACCAGAACAAATAGAAAAAATATTAAAAGAAATAAAAGATGAATATTAAATAATTAAATAAATATTAGATAAATTTTATTATTTTTTTTAAATTTTTATATATTTTAATGGATGAATATGATTTAATAGTAGAAAGAACAGTTAGAGATTTATTTAAATCTAATCAATTAATTCAAATAAAGAAATATAAAATGAATAAAGAAAAAGAAATAAATGATAAAGATGATGATTTAAAAGAATTAATTTTACAAAAATATTCTGATTTAACAGAAAGTATAAATGGTCTTGAAAAAATATCAAATAATTTGAAGGAATTGGAAGAAATAAGAGTTCAATTAGGTGAAAATTTATCAAAGATTGATTTAGATAAAATTGAAAATATTTTAAAAGGGATTAAATTTGATATTAATTTTATTTCAGAAGAAGAAAATAATAATGATGATATAATTGATGAAAAAATTGATGAATGTTATCAGTTATTAAAAACCAAAGAGTATCAACAAATTATTAATGAATTAAAAACTATAAAATCGAATTTAAAAGAAGAAAAACAAGAAGATTATAATTTTTTAGTTATTGATTTGACTGAAGAAATAATGAAAAATTTTATTGAAGAAAAAAATTTAATTAATAATTTAGAAATATATAAAAATTTATTTGAGCAAATAGATGAAAATATTTTTTTAAATGATGAATCTAAAAATGAATTACAGTTAAGTGAATTTTATTTAAAAATAAATAATGATGAAGGAATTAATCAAATTTTTCATCAACTTTCAATTGGAAAAGGAACTTTTTCAACTAATATAATAATTAAATTACTTATATTAAATATTACAAAAAATTTAGTTTTAATTAGTCAAGAAAGAGATTATAATTTTATAAAAGAAGAAAATAAAAATTTAATAATGAAAATATATCAAATGCTCATAACAATAGTAATGATAATAAATCAATATATAATTAATAATGAAAACAAAAAAGAAATAGTTGAAAGAATAAATGAATTTATTCAATTAATGATTTCTCAAATTAAAAGTAATATTGATTCAATGTTTGTTTTAGATAATTCAGTTGATGATATTAAAATTAAGACAAATCAATTGATTGCATTTTGGACAGAAATAAAAAATGATATAAAAGATAATATATCAGAAAAAGAATTAAATATTATAAATTTTATGAAAGATAATAGCATTATTTCAAATGAAGAATTTTTTTATTTTCTCTTTTTAAATAAAGCAATTGATCAAGTGTCAAATATTGTTTCAAGATATATCAAAAAATATTCTTCTTCAAATTTTAAAACAATATTATCATTTCAAATAAAAAAAGAAAATTTTAAATTTGAAAATGAATTTTATTCAATCATTAAAAAAATTTCATCTTTAGAAAACGATATTTATAAAGAAAAATTAATTCAAATAATATTTTCACAACTTGAAACTTTTTTAAACGATTTTTTAGAAAGAATAAACCAAAACAAAGTCAGCATTGACTATTTTAATTTTATGATGAAAATTCTATCTTATGATGATTTAAATATAGTAATTAAAGAATTAAAAAGAAATAATTTATTAGAAACAATTAATAAAATCTTAGAAATTTATGCAAAAAATAATTTTTCAAAAATTGAACAATTTATAAATAAAACATTTAAAAATTATTTAAAATATGAAAATTATTCAAATCTAGAACAAGAAACAAATGATAATATTAAATGCAGTGAAAGTTTAAAAGAAATGATTTTATATATTTATTCTTTTGAAATAAAAGAAGAAAAATATAAATTGCAAATATATAATTTATTATATGATGTATATGAAAAATTTATTCAATCATATTCTTCAGTCAATAAAAATTTATATATTGATTTATTTATATTAAAATATACTAAGATACAAAATAATATAGGAGAAATAAAAGACTTTAATCAAATAATTTCATTGATTGAATCAAGGACTCAAAATAATTTTAATTTTGAAGAAGAAAAAATAAAAGATATAATAGGATATAATGAATTAAATGATTTTTTTAATAAAATAAATTATTATGATAAAAATATTTCTTTTCCAGTTCAAAATAATTTCATAAAAGAAAAAAATAAATTTAAAAAAGAACAAATTATGGTAACAACAAGTAGATTAAATCCTTTATTTTTAAATAGAAGAAAAGTAAATTATAATTATAGTGATAATTCCAAAAACACAACAAGTAAAATACTTGAACATAGGATTGATGAAAGTTATCTTAGTTTAAGAACTTCAAAAATTTCTCCGCAACCTCAAAATCCACATAATACCACATTTCCAAAAAAAAGTAGTACAAACCCTTTACAATTTTTTAAATTTAATTAAATTGATTTAAATATAATTTAATAATCAATTATATTTATCCTTTTTTAATTAATATTGTTTTTTTTCCATTCTTAAATTATATTCTTTAATGTTTTTTAAATCATTTTAAAGTTTTTTCATTTTATCAAAAAATATAATAAGTTTTAATAAATGAAAAATTTGTTTTATATGAAAAACTTTTTTTAAAATTTAATATATGATTAAAAAATAATTTTTGAATTAAAATTTATATGAAAAAAATATACCAAAGCAAAAAATTTATATAATATTATAGTATTATTTATAAACCAATACATTACATATATCAGGAAAAAAAAAATTATCTAATTACAAATAAATCTCAGCTATTTTTAATTATTATATCCAAAAGAATACTTTTTGGGATTATTAAAAGCATTTTCCTTTTCTTATTAATATTTTTATTTTTTTTCCTAATATTCGGAATCACATAAAATAAAATAAACAATATCAACAGTAAAACATAAAAAATAATTAGATAAATTAAGAGCATTTCAATATTATCACCAATATTATTAATATCTTTGATAATACTTTGTGAAGCATCACTCATACATTTTTTAAAAACATTATCATTTAGAATAATTAAATCATTCATTACTATACTATTAAAAAGTTCAAATGGGTCTAAACTTTTATATTCTTCTATTATCGATTTGTTTGAAGGTGTAAAATCTTCATAAAAATTTGTTCCATAAAATAATTCAGAAAATAAAAAACCTTTTTCCATAGCAATGTTAGAATTTAATATAGCTTGATGAAATAAATGCATTACTGAATGAATTAGATAAGAGGATAATGAATTTAAACCAAAATTTGCAACTCCATTACCTATTAAATTACAATCTCCTCCATAATTATTTATATAATTATCAAGATAATAACATAAAGATTTTTTTTGGAAATTTAAATATAGTGTTTTTGTTGATTTTTTCATAAAATTTTTATTGACCCTGTCATATAAATCTGATACATATTTTGAATTATCATTATATATTGTTTCAAATTGTTTGTATAAGGTATTAGAAAAATTATTTACGAAAAAATATTCTGTATATGTTGATTTATATGCTATAAATATTCTTAAAAAAATAACATTCCTTATTATAAATAAATTTAATTTTTGAGTATAAAAAAAAAGTTCTTGATAATTTTTTATTTGATGAAATTTGTTATTTATAATAAATATAAATGTAATTGATAAAGCAGAAAAAAAAGCAAAAAAAATAATGTAAAGAAAAATATATGTAAAAGCTTTCTTTTCATATTTAAAAAATGATAAATCACTGTTCAATATATTATTTTTATTGTTTTCAAAATTCATTTCTTCCTTCTCTTCTTCATTTTCTTCATCTTCACATAGAATTTGAAGTTGATTCCCTTTATTTTTATTTGTTTGTTTATATAAGAATAAATTTTCATCTGGTTCTTCTCTTTCACTTAACACCTCAAGATTTATTTTTGGTGTTGAAATTAAATGTTTAGATGAATAATTAATATTATTTGTTACTTCCATAAACCTTTTACAATGATTCATTGAAAGTATTATAATTTTCTTGTCTATCTGAAAAAAAAAATCTATAAACTTTTTTTTTTCAGAAGATACTTTAAAACTTGCTTTTAAAATTAAATACAAGCCAAAAATTTCAAAAGGTAATAATATGAAACATAAGCAAAAGGTATATACTTTATTTTTTTTTATTTTTATTAAATATTCATTTTCATAAATTTGAGTATATTCATTAAAATATCCATATAAAAAAATTTCAGAATTCTTTACTATATTATTAAAAGTTTTATCTAAAAGATTGATTTTTGAATCATCTTTATTTGCGTAAAAATAAATTAAAGATGTAAATTCTTCTAATAAATTTAATACTGGTACTTCTATTTTAACTTCAATATCTTTATTTGTTATAGTTGTAAGATTTAATTTATAATTCTTTCTTTTTTCTTTATTTTTTTGAGAAAAAGAAATTGAATTAAAATAAAGAGAACCAATTAAATTAATCATTTTTTTAAAACTATTTATTAATGTTTTTCTAGAAATTATTTTTATTTCATCATTAGAAGGACGAATATTATTATATTTAGGATTTTGAACTAAAGTTAATTTAACAGAATAATAAAATGTCTCTGCAATATTTTCATTTAAATCATTTAAATAATTTATTGCATCCACCAAATCAAAAATTTGTTTTTTTTCTCTCATTGAATAAATAACTAACCAAAAAGTAATTAAGATTGAAAAAAAAAAAGTTATACATACACTAAATAAAAGAAAATAGATTGATTTATTAATTCTAGATTTTGTTTGATTTACTATTATTTCTTCTTTTTTAAATTTGATATCTTTTTCTTTTACTTTAATTGGGTTTGGATTTTTTATTTTTATTTTTCTTATTCGAATTAATCCACTATCTCTTCTTTGAGAACATTTTACTTTAGATTTTAATTCTTCTTTCTTTAAATAATCCATTCTATCCTTTTTTGGATAATCTTTTATTTCTTGAATGCAATTTTTACTAAAATCGAAATAAAATAAAGTAATTTTTTCTAAATTTACTTTATAATAATCATTTAAATTATAAGAACTACTATTAACAGATTTTTTTTTTATTTCACTTGAACTTTCACTCTTAGAAGAATATGAATCAGTATTTGAAATGTTTGAAGAACTATTTTCTTCAGAAATATCTTTTGATCCTATCATACTCTCATTATATTCATTATATTTTTCATATAAAAAAGACTTTACATAATTTTGAATTGATAAAAGATTATTTTCATTATTATATTCATAAAATTTTTTATCTTTAAAAACATATGAATACTTATCAATATCAAAATTTAAGATTTGCTCATTGACAGGAATTATATTTGAATTGATTTTAAAATCTCCATTTTGAAATTCTGATCCAAAAGAATTTGAAATTGAAATACATGAATCAATTTTTTGAGTAACATTTTTTATAAAATGTTTTTCACTTAAATGTAATTCAAAATTTTCACATAATGAGGAATTATTATTTGAGGGATGATAATATTCGAAATGGAAATAATAACCTAATAATTTTTTATTCATTCTTATTTCTTCACAAACTAAACTAAATGATTTTTTATTTTTTTGCCAAGTAATTACATTATTTGATAAATTATTATTATCTTTTTGTAAAAAATATTTTTTCCTTAATAAAAGATCTTTTATAACTTGTTCATTTAAATTTTCAGTTTCTTTATTATAATAAAAGTTTTTAATATCTTCATTAATTTCTATTATATAATTTGTGATGTCAACTGTTCCGTTTAAATCTTTATTAATTAAATTTAACATAGTAATTGCATTTGTTGTAAAATTTTGTATCATAAAATTTTTATCTGTTACTACATGACAAGTTTTAGATAAATATTGATGAAAAACAATTTCTTTATCGTTTTCTAATCTTGTAAAACTATATGGAATATAATCTTCATCAAAAATTAAATAAGTTTCCATATAAACTGGTATTAAATACATTGAGTGACTTTTCATATAAAAAAGTCCTTTTAATTTTTTTGGTGATTTAAATTCATCTTTAAATTTATAATTTTTAAATTTATTTTGTAAAACTTTTTCATGACTTTTTTTTAAGAAATCTGGTAATAAGATATTTATTGTTTTACCAATTAATTGTTCAGATGAATATCCTAATTTTTTTGAGAAATCATGTGAAATTTTTTGAATAATACCAACTGAATGTTCATTAATTCCACTTGATATAATAAATTGTAAATTAGAATTAGATTCAATTTCATTTAAATTATAAACTTTACTATTTCCTCCTATGATTTCATTTATTTGTTCATCTTGATTTTCTTGGATTTCAGCTTCATTTAAAATTTGATTACTCATTTCATATTCATTTAAAACATCTCTTAAAAAATAAATATATAGTAAAATTATTTTTGTATATTTTAATTTTTTACTAAATAGTAATTTGAATTGTTCATGAATCTCTTTTACTTGTAAATTTATTGTATTTCCTAATTTTTCTAATAATTTAGTATCTTTATGTTCTTTACAATTAAATAATAAATTCCAAAATTCAAAATATATTTCTGAACTTTTTAAAATTAAATAAAGAAAATTATTTATTTGATAATAATTAGATAATTCTGAGTTAATATTCTCCTCATTTTTGTTTGACATATTTCCTTCAAAACATTTTTTTAACCTATAAATATAAAATTCTTGTGATAAATAAGAAGAAATTTTACCTTGAGAAATATCTTCATATAGTGATATTATGGTTAATAAAGCTTTATTATATTTAAATACTTCTTCATATAAATAAATTGCATATATACATTTCAATAATATACTTTGATTGAATTGATTTATCTTAAATTTTAATGTTGATTCGATAAAATTAGATATTTTATAATCTAAATCTTCATCTGAATAACGAATTAATTTTTCTTCTTCAATTGCACTCTCAGCATTTTTGTAAGAAAATGAACAAATCATTAAAAAATCAAGTAAATTTTCTCTATTAATTTTTCTTTCTTTAATATTGTTCATAAACAATCTTATTTGATTGTATGCTAGATAATCATCAGAAAAACGAAGAGAAATAGAATGTTTTAAATATTGCTTAGGCCAAATAAAAATTATCCCAAATAAAATTATAATAAGAAGAAAAAAAATATAAATTAATCCTTCCAATGATTTATTTTTCATTAAAAATCCAATTAATAATAAAGTAGATGCTATGGATAAAGAAAAATTAAAATAAAGATATAGTTTTGCATTAATTGATTCAATATCTTGATAACTATATTCTATGATAAAGCAATATAAATGAACATATGAAAAAAAAAATATACAAAAACATTTGAGACCTAAAATAGAATAAATTGAATCAATACCCTGAATAATTAAAAAAATTATTTTATTCAAAAAAAAACTTTTTGATGAATTCATTATAAGATATTTTGCTATTGAAGCATAATGATTTTTTATTTTATTAAATGAAAAAGTTATAAATATATATGTAAGATAAAACAAAATTAAAAGGCATAATAGACTCATAGTAAAGTAAATGATATGTTTTTTATTAAAGCATACTAATTTGTGATTAAATATTGGCTCATTGTTTTTACAAAAAATAATAATTAAATTACTTTCAACAATTGGAATGAAAAAGATACTTTTTAAACAATTCATTGATTTTCTTAAATAATTTAATTGAAATTTTCTTTTTTCAATATTTCTTTTTTGAAAATAATATTTTAATAAATTTGTATAAATGAAAAAACATAATAAAATAAAGAGATAAGTGAAAATTATAAAATAAAAAAAGAAATTAGGATTTGAATTAAAATAAGAAACAATTTCAAACCACCATAAAAATTTTGAAATATATAAAAATAATGCAGAATCTCCCCATAACTTAACATACTAAAAGTTTATATTTTTATTCTTACAATATTTGATAATATAATTGCAAAAACCTGAAATAATTCTATTAACAGGAAAATATTATGAATTATATAATTATATGAATATGATTTATACAAATGATAAAAAACTTCGAAATTTGCAAGTTTAAATTGCTTTAAGATATTATTCTCTAATATCATTTACTTTTAATTTTTTATAAATAACATAATTTATTATTTTTTATATAAGTTTACATATTTTTTCAAATTTAAAAAAATAAATTTGAAAAATTGAATGATTTATATAAAACAATGAAAAATAGAAATTATGAATTATTTTATAAAAATTATTTAAATATTTTGGGATTTGGGAATTGGGGATTGGGGATTGGGGAT
>JAEEGK010013232.1_pt1 | contig 18627 bp, 13 predicted proteins | sample 8958771 | NCBI WGS metagenome assembly JAEEGK01 (sample SAMN16246547, study PRJNA631951) | gut metagenome | biome: gut microbiome; feature: rumen; material: SC-attached | host: Bos | place: Iran: Karaj | collected 2018-10
GGTTTCTTCATTTTTCAATTGTTCAAAGCCTTTCAGAGCCGAGGTGTAGCTTTGCTCTGTATAGAGTATGTGAGAATAGTAGAAAGTGGCTTTGTTTTTGTATTCATTTTCTGTCTGCATCACTTCTACAAACAATTCTTTGGCGGTTTGATAGTCTTCTTGCAAAAAGTAGCCATAGCCCATTTTGAATTTGGCGGCTGCCAGTTCCTCTTCGTTGAGGCTTTTGTAGCTGACTTTTTTGTATTCTTCAAGGGCTTTTTTGTATTGCTTTTTGGTGAAATAATAGTTGCCCAGATAATACCATATTCTTTCCAATCCCATATATTCCGGATAGGTTTCTGCAAAATAGTAGGCCAATTCCGGTGCGTCATCGTGATAGAGGATGGCAGCACAAACGGCCATGTGATACAAAGACGATTGTTTTTTAGTGTCAAACTGATCGTCTATTTGTTCATAAACTTGCTTGAACAAATTCTTCGCAGAACTATATTGCTCCATTTGAAATAGCTCTTCTGCGGTAGTAAATTCGTGTTTTGGTGAACGATATTTTTGAGTAATTTGTCCGTCTGCTATGTTGCAAATCAACACTAAAGCAGTAATTATCAAACAATTAAGTCTATTTGTAATTTGCATTGTTGTACTAATAGTAGTTTAGTTAAAATAATTACAAAGATAAAATATGTAAAGGTGCGAAAAATAAAAAAAATATCTCTTTTTCAACATTTAATTTTTCATAAACTCCCTTTAAAAAAAGGATTTTTTTCGAGAAATTTTTTGCGAAAAAAGTGCATAAAAATGTAAAAATATGATTTTGTATTTATATTTTTTGTAATTTTGCAAATCTAATAAAATTAGTTTTATGGGAAGAGCATTTGAATATAGAAAAGCTAGAAAGTTTAAACGTTGGGGAAATATGGCGAGAGTTTTTACTCGTCTTGGTAAAGAAATCACTATTGCTGCCAAAGCCGGCGGAGGTGACCCCGATACAAATCCGAAATTGCGTTTGTTGATACAAAATGCACGTTCTGAAAACATGCCTAAAGAAAATGTTGACAGAGCTATCAAACGTGCTTTTGAAAAGGATACTTCCGATTATAAAGAAATTGTTTACGAAGGCTATGCTCCTCATGGTGTGGCATTGGTAATTGAAACTGCTACCGATAATCATCAACGTACAGTGGCTAATATTCGTTCTTATTTCAACAAATTGGGAGGCAGTTTAGGCACACAAGGTATGCTGGATTTTTTGTTTGACAGAAAGTGTTGCTTTAGAGTGGCTAAAAAAGAAGGCTTGGATTTGGAAGAATTGGAACTTTCTTTGATAGATTATGGTGTAGAAGAATTGTTTGAAGACGAAGATGGTTTGATTGTTATTTATGCAGAATTCCAAGCATTCGGTCCAATTCAAAAATATTTGGAAGATAATGGTTTTGAAATCAAATCATTCCAATTTGAACGCATTCCAAACGACACCAAAGAGGTTACCGACCAAGAACGGGAAGATGTGGAGCGTGTTATAGAAAGGTTGGAAGAAGATGACGATGTAACCAACGTTTTCCACAATATGCGTTAATAGAGTATGATAAATAAAGTGCGGTCAGCACTTTATTTTTTTATTATCTTGCCAATATTTAGAAAAAACAAAGGCAATGGATATTTTTTACAAATAAAATATATTCACCATGAAGAACATTTTAAAAATAATGGCAGCATGTTGCCTGATGATGGCTCAAACAGCCTTTTCGCAGAATATCAATCTAACATTTAAAGGTGAAGACACCGATGGAAAATATGTGCAGATGGATTCTGTAAGAATTGAAAACATTAGTCGTAGCTGGACAGAAACGCTTATTTATCCCGATACGGTGTTAACGCTTGTTGATGAAACGGGTGTAAGCGAAGTGGAAAATAATTATTTAAAATGCTTTTCCTATCCCAATCCTTGTAATGGTAGAACCAACGTTATGCTAAGCATGGAACAGGAAGAGGCAGTTACTTTGCAGGTGTATAATCTGACAGGGCAACAAATGATGGAAAAACGAGTACGAGTGGCGGCAGGTGAAAACCATTTTGAAATCAGTATTGATCGTCCGCAGGTTTACTTTTTAGTAGTTCGTACTGCTCAAGGTCAGTTGGTGCAGAAATTGATCAATACTGGCAGTTCCGCCGGCAACAGCATTACCTATATCGGAAGTCAAGAGATAGGAGCAGTTAAAACACAAAAATTGCTTTCTACTAAAATTTTCCACTCAGGAGATGTTTTAAAAATTACAGGCTATGTTACATATTTTGGTGTTGTAATTGCGAGCAATGAAATACTACAACCTCAAACTGCCAACGAGAATTTTACTTTGTTTTTTACCTTGCAAAATGCGTCATTACCGACACTTACAACTATAGCAGTGAGCAACGTCACCGATAGTTCTGCTGTAAGTGGAGGCATTATAACAAACGATGGTGGCACAACCGTTACAGCCCGCGGTATTTGCTGGGATACAACATCTAATCCTACCATTAGCAATAATCACACAACTGATGGTTTAGATACCGGCAGTTTTACAAGTAATATGACCGGATTATTAGCAGGAACAACCTATTACATACGTGCCTACGCTACCAATGCTATAGGCACAGCCTACGGGAATGAAATTTATTTTACTACCACAAATGGAGCGAATAGTTATGCAGTGTTTTCGGTAAGTAGTACAGATTCTGTAGTTTTTTCTCCCGGCAATTTGCAATGGAGTGCCACCAATGGAGGCAACATTGCCACCACCCATGTTGTAGCAGGCAATGGTACGGCCGCCGGTACGTGGCGTTTTGCTTCCAATCAATGGGATATGATAGGTTCTGCTAATGGTAATATTTCTTCTACCGATACCGGTTGGATAGATTTGTTTGGCTGGGGGACCAGCGGGTATAGTAATAAATATCCTTATATGACTAGTATTACCTCTACTGATTATGGCAATGGAAATAATAGTATTGCAGGTACCAATTATGATTGGGGAGCATATAATGCCATTTACAATTCCAAAACCCAAACAACCGATGCTCCGGGCACATGGCGTACTCTGACTAAAGATGAATGGGTTTATTTGTTAAACACTCGTCCGACTGCTTCAAGCATACGTTATGCAAAAGCTACAGTATGTGGAATTGTGGGGTTAATCATTGTTCCTGATAATTGGAGTAATACTTATTATCCATTAACCAACGTGAATACAGTAAGTGCGGCATATACATCCAATATTATTGGTGCAATTGACTGGGCTAAAATGGAAAATGTAGGTTGTGTCTTCCTGCCTGCTGCTGGCTACCGTAGTGGGTCTTCGGTCAGCAATGTCGGTTCTAGCGGCGGCTACTGGTCGGCTACGTACTACGATAGAGGTGGCGCGTACAATTTGAACTTTAATTCAAGCTATCTTTATCCCTCGGCCAACGACAACCGCTACTACGGTAGGTCTGTCCGCCTTGTTAGGGATGTTGAGTAGGTGAAGTAAGAAAGGTGATGTGGGCAAACAAGTATCAGTGAATTTGTCTGCTTAGAAAACAACTCCGATAGACAGGTTGACTACATCGTGGAAATAGCGGCTGTCGGCGGTTTTACCCAAAGATTTAAAGGCTTTTCGATAGGAGATGTCTAACGAAAGATTGCTAATATCGATGCCAATGCCCGCCATGGCGTCTCCGTTGTGAAGGCGGACTTGGTCTTTGTTGAATTCAATTTTGTTGTTCGATAAGCGGACTATTCCTCTATATTGTGCACCGACTGCGAGTCGCAGCGACACCTTGTTCCAAAAAAACGCGTAGCCTATCCACATGGGCACGTTGAGTTGCCCCAATTCTACGGCAGAAGTGAAGTTGATGGCGGTGTCGGCATTGAAAACTTGCATTTTGTTGACAAAATAATACAAACCTACTTGTCCGTAAAGATGGCGGCCTACTCGGCAAAATGCCCCTATTTCAAAGTTAAGAGATTGTTCTATGTTGAAATGGTTGCCGAAATCTTTTTGGCAGGTAGGCAGATCAAAGCCAAATTGGACACCGCCTCGTACCAAGTGTTTAGGTTGTGCCGCAACTGTCCGACAAAGGATAGCAATGGCTAATGCCAACAAAATCTTTTTTATCATAAATCTAAAGACATTTGAATGCCAGGGTCTTCAAAACCGGAATCGTCTTCATTGTCATCATTGTCAGGTTTTTGAGGTAATAGGTATTCCTCATCCACCATTTCTTCGCTTACTATTTCCTCTTCCGGTTCTTCGTAATGAAGCGGCTCTAATTCATTGAAATTTTTAATATTGTCAATAGCAATCTTCTTACCTTTATTTTTGATACGACCTATTTCAACATAGCTGTCAGGACTAAGCGTTTCGGTAGATTTCTTTTTGTCTTTATCTACGCAAACCACTTCTATTTGAGGTAAATAGTTGGTGCTAAGCAATACAAAAGTTTGATTTTGTTCTTTGAAGACAAAGTCCACGCGTTTGTCGGAAACAATGGGCAAGAAACGTTTGATAAAATATTTGTTTTTTTCACCGTCTAAATAGATGACAGTGATAGGTTTGTTGGTTTTTAGTTTTTCAATGGCAATGAGGTTGTCGTCGAAATGCACCGAAGAGTCAAAGCCGGTAATTTTGTAGTAACCTTCTTTGTAGAAGGCGATAATTTTGTCGTTGGCAGAGAAGTTGCCGAGCAGATAACCATGTTTTTCGGTATTGAGACGATTGATGCTGTCGTCAAACCAAACCTCCAAGTCTCCCAAAGTGGAAGTGCCTTTTCTTAGCAGGGTAACGCTTTTGACAGGGTTTTTGGTAACAATATTTCCCAAAGAGTTACGACCTTTTATTTGCAAGGTGCCGAAGTCGAATTCAAAGTTGGTTTTTTTGAGTTTGGGTTTCGGTTTCAACACCACTTTCACCACTTCTGATTCACCGTTTTTGTTGGCAGAGAAGTGCAAGATTTTGGAGCCGGGTTTGCCTTGTGTGATATCGTATTCCTTGTCTCTGGAAATGCCTCCTACGGCAAAACGCTTGGCATAAGAAGTTCCCAATTTTCCGTCTGTATAGATTAAATTATAGATAGTACGTTCGTCTTTACGCTTGAAAATATCTATATAGATAACATTGCCGACAAATTGCTTTTCGGAAACTTTTGTAATAATAAACTTGCCGTCTTCTTTAAAGACAATCAATTCGTCTATATCGGAGCAGTCGAACAAATATTCGCTTTCGGTTTTCTTCAATCCCGTGCCGATAAATCCATTGGTTCTGTCAATATACAATTTTTGGTTGGCAACGGCAACGGTTGGTACGGAGATATTGTCAAAATTGCGGATTTCGGTTTTACGCTCTCTGCCGACACCGAATTTTTTCTTGATTTGTTTAAAATAGTTGATAGTGTAGTCTGTCAAATGGGCCAAGTTGTTTTCCACTTCGTCCATATACATTTCTATGCCCGCCAATTTTTCTTCCGCTTCTTTGATGTCGAATTTAGAAATTTTTCTAACAGGTTTTTCTGTCAACTTCACTACATTGTCGTGAGTGATTTCTTGTTTGAACATAGACCGGTAAGGGTCGAAAGCCCTTTCAATGTTTTCTAATTGTGCTTCAAAACTTTCTTGGTCGTCTTTTTCCAATTCTTTGTAGATACGTTTTTCAAAGAACAATTTTTCCAACGAAATCCAGTGCCATTGGTCTGCCAATTCCTGCCATTGGATTTCCAATTCTTTTTGCAACAATTTTTTGGTATTGAAAGTATTGGCACGCAAAATATATTTTACATCGGTGAAAATAGGTTTGTCGTCTTCTATCACGCAGGCAGCAGGCGAAATCGCCAACTGGCAGTTGGTAAAGGCATACAAGGCGTCAATAGTTTGGTCAACCGATGCATTGGCTGCCAAGGTGAGTAATATTTCCACTTTGTCGGCGGTTCTGTCAAAAATTTTGACAATAGGAATTCTTCCTTTTTTGATGGCTTTTTCTATGTTGTCAATCAACTGTGAAGTGGTGGTAGTATAGGGTATTTCGGTAATTGCAAGTGTTTTCTTGTCAATTTGTTCTATTTTTGCACGAATTTTTACCTTTCCTCTTTTTGCACCATTTCTATAGTCGTTTACATCTATGTAGCCGCCGGTAGGAAAGTCCGGATAGATTTCAAAATCTTTGTTTTGCAAAATAGCGATAGACGCATCTAACAATTCGTTGAAATTGTGTGGCAATATAATGGAATTGAGACCTACACCGATGCCGGAAGTGCCTTGTGCTAACAAAAGCGGGAATTTTATCGGTAGGCAAATCGGTTCTTTATTGCGGCTGTCGTACGACGATTTCCATGCAGTTGTTTTCTCGTTGTAAGCCACTTCCAAAGCAAATTTCGACAGGCGTGCTTCAATATAACGGGCGGCAGCGGCTTTGTCACCGGTGAAAATATTACCCCAGTTACCTTGACAGTCTATCAGTAAATTTTTTTGTCCTAAATTGACCAAGGCCTCTTCAATAGAGGCATCTCCATGAGGGTGATATTTCATGGTGTTGCCGACAATGTTGGCAACTTTGTTGTAGCGGCCGTCTTCCAATTCCCACATAGAGTGAAGAATACGTCTTTGAACAGGTTTCAAGCCATCTTCTAAATGAGGAATGGCACGATCTAAGTTGACATACGAAGCGTAGTCCAAAAACCAATTCGAAAACATATCTCTTATGTGATATACTTTTTGAATGTAATTTTCTTCGCTTTCAGAGGTAAGCTCTTTGGCAGGTTGTTCTATAGGGTTGTTCGTTTCAATTTCTTTGTTGTGAGAATCTTCCATTAAATATCGCTTATAATTTGCTTTGATGAAAATATCTTGCAAAATTACTTTTTTTTTACACAACAAATGTTAGCATCCGCAATATATTTTTAACAAAAAATGTTTAATTTTTTTAATATGAAAAATCAGTCAACAAAGTCATAAAAAAATGCTATTTTTGCCAATTCATAAAAAAGGATTAATTTTGAAGATATTTGTTGTTTTATCAAGGGTTCCTTTCCCTTTAGAAAAAGGTGATAAATTGCGGGCTTACAATCAGTTAAAGATTTTGTCAGAACGCCACGACATCTATTTGTTTGCTCTCAACGACAAGTCTTTGCATCCGGAGGCGATGCAAGAACTATCATCTTTTTGCACACAAGTAAAGATTTTTAAATTGCACAAACTTTCTATCTTGTGCAATATGCTTAAATTTTTCTTCAAGGGTCTACCCATTCAGTGTGGCTATTTTTTCAACAATCGCTATAAAAAACGTATCAACGAGGCAATAGACGAGATAAAACCCGATGTTATTTACTCACAATTGATACGCACAGCGGAATATGTTCGCCATCGTAAAGAGAAAAAAGTACTTGACTATCAAGATGTTTTCTCAAAAGGTATGTACAGAATGATGCAAAAATCTACTTTTCTTAAGCGTTGGTTGTGTAAAATGGAGTACAATCGTTTGAGAAAATACGAAGTGGATGTTTTTGCGGATTTTGATGAAAAAACAATTATCACGCAAGTAGATAGAACAATGATAGAACATTATGCCGCCAGCGAAATAGTAGTTGTTCCCAATGGTGTTGACAGTACCTATTTTGTCCCTCAGCATGTGGAGAAAAAATATGACATTATTTTCACCGGCAACATGTCCTATTTGCCCAATATTGTTGCATGCGAATATATTGCCCATGAAATTTTGCCCGAATTGCTCAAAAGGGAGCCTCATATAAAAATAGCCCTTTGCGGTGTCGATCCATCTCCGAGAGTGTTAGCATTGAAAGGTGAACATATAGAGGTAACCGGCTGGGTGGAGGATATAAGAAGTTATTATGCCATGTCTAAATTGTTTGTGGCGCCTATGGAAATAGGTACAGGATTGCAAAACAAATTGTTAGAAGCTATGGCTATGGGTATTCCTTGCATTACTTCACCTTTGGCAAGCCAGCCTATCAAGGCAGTTATCAACAAAGAAATTATTGTCTGCAATAGTGTTTTGGGCTATGTGGACGAAATTGTAAATTTGCTGCATAATCAACAATTATACGAAATGCTGTCACAAAATGCTTGTTGTTACGTAAAAGAACATTATAATTGGCAGCAAACAACAAAGATTTTGGAAAATTTGCTGGAAAAATTGAATAATAAATGTTAACTTTGCATTTGTAAAATAGAAAAAACGAATACTATGAATAATATGAGAACTTTAAAGATGGTAGCTATCTTGTTGATAGGAATAATCTTATGTGGAAGTGTGGCTTACGGACAGTCTAAAAATGATCCGAAAAAGCCTGCCAAAAAAGCATCAAAAGTACAAGTGGACCCTACTTTGTTGTCAGAAGACAAGGTGCCGGCACCGGTATTGAAAACTTTTAAGAAAAGATTTTCCACTGCTACCGAGATGCAGTGGCATTCCACTCCTAACGACACCATTGTCATGGTTTATTATGTGATGCGAGAAGTGCCAATGGAATCCGAATTCGGAGCATCCGGTTATTGGATAGAAACCAGAGAGACTGCCGACCCTGAAAAATTGTTGTCGGCATGTTACAAAACTTTGGATGTTTTCTATCAAAACTATAAAGTGAGGTCAGCTTACAAAATTACCCGAAGCGACAAGAATAACCAATTCTTAATTAATATTTTAGAGCCACAAAATGCCAAATCGCAACAACTTACAAAAGTCTATTTAGACAAATCGGGTCGTTTTATTAAAGCGGAAGCTCCTGAAGAAAAAATAGGTGCAGAAGATAACGTAGTTGATAAAAAAGCCTCCAAAGAAGAGGCAAAAATTAAAAAAGAATTTGAAAAAGACAGACAATTAGATATCTATCCGGCAAAAATCAGCGGAGATGAATTGCCTAATAGCATTCAACGTTGGATAGACAAAAATTATCCTGATTATCTTGTCAAAAAAGTGGACTATACTACAGATGAAGATTTTGAAGCAGAAGGCAATATATATATAATAATGATTCAGCGGAGCGGTATCAACCAACCTTATGCAACAGTTTGGTTTACCCGTGATGGAGATTTCTTGCAGTTGCAGGACGATTTCAAAAAAGAACAAACAGTTGTAGAGGAGAAAGTAAAACGACCTGTTACAGAGGAAGTGAAACGAGCCTTTGAAGAAAAATATCCAACTGTAAAAACTGTCCAATGGGAAGAAGACGAAGATGGCAATTGGGTGGGAAATTTCACCGATAAATATGGTCAAAACTATGCTTTTTACAGCAATAGCGGTGTTTGGTTTTATACTAGAAATGTGATAGATTATGCAAAGGTTCCTTATGCAGTTCGTACAGCAGTAGAAACTAATTATCCCAAATATACGGTCATGAATGCTTATAAAGTGTCTGCACCGGAGAAAAAGCCATACTATACCATAGAACTTTATTTAAAGAAAGATAAATCAACCCTTATAGTGGATTATCAACAAACGGGCAAACCGTTAGAATAGTCGAATGGAACAACTGGAGTTGTTAGCACCGGCAAAGCACCTTGAAATGGCAAAATTGGCCATTAATCATGGTGCTGATGCTGTTTATATGGGTTGCTCCGATTTTGGTGCCAGACACAATGCCAGCAATTCTATTGCCGATGTGGCTGAGGCGGTAATATATGCACATCGCTATCATGCCAAAGTGTATGTTACTCTCAATACTATTTTGTTTGACAACGAGTTGGAACATGCCCGTACCATGTCATATCAGTTATACAATGCAGGAGTAGATGCTCTATTGATACAAGACATGTCCTTATTGCAGATGGATATGCCACCCATAGCTTTGCATGCAAGCACCCAAATGAACAATGTGGATGTTGAGAAAATACGGCAGTATAAAAATTGGGGTATCAGTCGAGTAGTGCTGGCTCGAGAACTATCATTGAAAGAGATAGAAAATATTTATCAAAATTGTGATATAGAATTAGAATGTTTTGTACACGGGGCATTGTGTGTTTGCTATAGCGGACAATGCTATATGAGTTATCATATAGGGCAACGCAGTGCCAATCGTGGCGTTTGTGCCCAGCCATGTCGCTTGAAATATGTTTTGAAAGATGAAACCGGCAAAGAAATACTAAAGCCACAGCATTATCTTTCGCTCAAAGATATGAATAGAATCAACTATTTGGCAGACATGGCAAAAGTTGGTGTAAGGTCTTTCAAAATAGAGGGCAGATTAAAAGACGAGTCTTATGTCGCCAATGTTGTCAGTGCCTATCGGCAGCAATTAGACAAAGTGATAGAAGATAACGCGGAATACGGGCATGCTTCGTTGGGAACATGTACGTTTGGTTTTTTGCCGGACTTGGAAAAAACTTTTAATAGAGGTTATACAAACTATTTCATTACAGGTGAACGCCAGAAAACGGCTAACCATAGTACGCCAAAGTCTATCGGAAAATATTTGGGCGTGGTGAATGAATTGCATCATGGTGGTTTCCGTATCAATACCAACGAAATTATTGTCAATGGGGATGGTTTGTGCTGGCAGGATTCCACAGGAGAATGGGTGGGAATGAATGTGAATGCAGTTGACGGAAAATGGATAAAATGTACCGATTGGACAGATATTTCTCTGGGGACCAAGGTATATCGAAATTACGACAAACAATTTTTCTCTTTGTTAAAAACGGAGAAAACCATTCGCAAAATTGCTGTTTGTTTGCAGATAAAAGAAAAAGATGAAAAAATTGTCTTGCAATTGGTAGATGAGCAAGGAAATACATCGCAAATTATCACCCCGATACCAAGCGATTTGGCAAAAAATCAAGATTTGGCAATCAAAAATATGCAAACACAGTTGGCAAAGAGTGGAGATGCTATTTTTAGTGTAAAATCGGTGGAGATAGCCTTGCAACAGGTGTATTTTTTTACCATGTCGCAGTTGAATGCCATGCGGAGGCAATTGTTTGAGCAACATGAAAAAAAATTGCTGGACATATACCAATGCCCGCCACCTGCCGAGCGAAAAACAGAAAAATTCTATTTAGATGAGTTGGACTATCATTATAATGTTAGTAATCATTTGGCAAAAGCATTTTATGAAAAAATAGGAGCAAAAGTGTTAGAATTTGCACCGGAATATTCGCAAAAAACTTCCGAAAAAGAAGTTATGCGGACGAAATATTGTCTAAGAAATGAATTGAATGCTTGTCTTAAAAAACAAGGTGCCGGTCAGTTGCCATCGAAATTGGTGTTAAGTTATGAAGAAAAAAATTTTGCTGTCACCTTTGATTGTGTGCATTGTCAGATGATATTGACACCGATGGAAAAATAAATATTTAGAAATTTTTTGCTGATAAAAATTTATTGTTGAAATAATTCAGTAAAAAATGTTATCTTTGCAACATGATGTTAAAAAGAAAAATACAAAATAAATTGACGGATTTTGTCAACGAGGTAAAATCCAATCATCCTGTGTTAACCACCATACCATCAGCAGGAAAAGTTTGTATGTTTTTTTCTTTTAACACTTTGCAACAATGGCAGGAGCAAGCAGCTATAGTGAAAAATTGGGAAAACGGCATGTTGGAAAAATGTACGATTTTTTGCTATATCAATAGTTATAAGGTAAATGACACTTTAAAAATGTCTTCTTCCAATGTTTGTTTGATAAGTAAAAAAGATTTTAGTTTTATGGGAGATATTAGCAAGCAGATTCTTCCAAAACTAAATCAGCCATTTGATTTATTGATAGACATGTCTGCAAATGTTGACGAACATGTATTGCTTTTGCAAGCGTCAACGCCTGCAAAGTTGCGGGTAGGCAGAAATCCTCAGCAAGCCATGTATTACGATATGGTGGTGAGTGTTGACGATAGTCAACCAATAGCATTTTATTTAACTCAAGTAGAAAAATATTTAACACAATTAGCAAAATAATAAATATCAATACAATGAAGAAAAATTTTGTAAGTTTAGCAGTGGCCACTGCACTGGTTTTTGCAACAAGTGCAGCTATGGCATGTACCAATTTCTTAGTTACTAAAGGAGCTAGTACAGACGGTTCCACGTTTATTTCCTATGCAGCTGATTCTCATACATTGTACGGAGAGTTGTACTATCGTAAGGCTGCCACCTATCCTGCCGGAACTATGTTTACCGTTTATGATTGGGATAGTGGTAAAAAATTGGGTGAAATACCACAAGTTGCCAAAACCTATTCTGTTGTCGGCAATATGAATGAATGCCAATTGGCTATAGGGGAAACTACCTACGGCGGTTTGGAAGATTTGTACAAACCAAATGGTATAATTGACTATGGCAGTTTGATTTACCTTACTTTGCAACGTGCCTCCAATGCTCGTGAGGCTATCAAGACTATGGCAGAATTGCTGGCAACCTATGGCTATGCAAGCGAAGGTGAATCTTTTTCAATCGCAGACCCTAATGAAGTTTGGGTGATGGATTTGATTGGAAAAGGTGAAAAAATAAATAATAAAAAATGGACAAAAGGAGCAGTTTGGGTGGCTCGCAGAGTGCCGGACGGCTACATTTGTGCTCATGCCAATCAAGCCCGTATTACTACTTTCCCTATGGAAAAACAATCTAAAAATAGTATTAGTAGCAAAAATTTGAAACGTATTTTTGAAAAAGATATAGACGTAGTTTATGCATACGATGTAGTGGAATTTGCTCGTATGAAAGGTTTATATAGCGGCAAAGATGAAGATTTTAGTTTTTGTGAAACTTACAATCCGCTTACCTTTGGAGGTGCAAGAGGTTGTGAAGCACGTGTTTATGCTTTCTTCCATCGTGCTGCAGACAATATGCAACAATACGAAGATTATGCCATGGGGCATAATTTGAAAAATAGAATGCCATTGTGGGTGAAGCCATCCAAGAAAATCAGTGTGTTAGACATGATGTCATTCATGCGTGACCACTACGAAGGTACTGCCATGGATATGACAAAAGATTTGGGTGCAGGTCCTTATAAATGTCCTTATCGTTGGCGTCCTATGGGTTGGGAGATAGATGGAAAAACCTACGTTCACGAACGTGCCACTTCCACCCAACAAACCGGATTTTCTTTTATCGCACAATGTCGTTCTTGGTTGCCCAATAAAGTGGGTGGCATTCTTTGGTTTGGCGTAGACGATACTTATAGCACCGTTTATTGTCCTATGTATTGTGGTATTACTCAAATACCATTGTACTTCCAAGAAGGCAATGGAAATATGGTAACCTATTCTCCAACATCTGCATTCTGGTTGTTCAATCAAGTGGCCAATTTTGTATATTCCCGTTATGATGCCATGATAGTGGATTTACAAAAAGTACAAAGTACTTTGGAAACAGGCTATGTAAAATCGGTAGCTGACAATGATGCAAAAGTGAAAAATCTTTCCGGTGACCAATTGACAGCCGCTTTGAATAAATATTCCAACGAGCAAGCTGACAATATGTTCACTGCATGGACCAACCTAAGTCATTATTTGTTGGTAAAATATATGGATGGAAATATCAAGAAAGAAAAGGACGGTCGTTTTATGGAAAGTGAAGACCGTCCGGGACAAAATGTCTTCCCCGATCAGCCAAGATATCCTGACTGGTGGTATAGAAAAATAGTGGAAGATCATGGAGATGTTTTGATTCAAAAATAAAAGAATTATACAAATTTCTGATAGAAATAAAATATTTAGCATTTATTGAAACCAAAAACTATGAAAGAGATGAAAAAGGTAATGATGTTAGTCGTCGCAGTCGCAACTTTAATGTTAACGGGCTGCAAAAAAGAATTCACCATTACAGTGCAATCCAACAATTCAGCATGGGGTAGTGTAACAGGTGGCGGTACCTATGCCGAAGGAACTGTGATATCTATAGAAGCGAAAGCAAATAGCGGTTATCAATTTGTTTCTTGGCAAGACGGCAATACCAGCAATCCGCGTTCTATCACGGTAAAATCAAATGAAACCTATAAGGCGACATTTGAATGTATCTTATTTTCTGTTTCTGAAACAGAGACAGTGTATTTTTCACCCGGTAATTTGCAGTGGTGTGCCACAGGCAGCCATCAAGTGGCAGATGGTACAGCGGCAGGCACATGGCGATTTGCCCCCAATCAGTGGGATACTATTGGTGCTGCCAACAACAACATAGATTCTGCCTATACAGGTTGGATAGATTTGTTTGGTTGGGGAACCAGTGGATATGAAGAAAAATATCCTTATATGTCTAGTAGTGTTGAAACGGAATACGTACTCGGACCAAAAGATATTGCAGGTACTAACTATGATTGGGGTGTTTACAATGCTATTGACAATCCTCAAACCAACAGCACAGATGCTCCCGGTACATGGCGTACGTTGACCTACGATGAATTAAATTATTTGATGGAGACTCGTACTACCACATCGGGCATACGTTATGCAAAAGCTACAGTAAACGGAGTACAAGGATTAGTCATTGTTCCTGACCGTTGGAATACCTCTGTTTATACGCTCAATGAAACCAATACAATAAATTCAACATTTGCCTCTAATATTATTAATGGCACCGATTGGGATAAAATAGAGTCTTTCGGTTGTGTATTTCTGCCCGCTGCCGGCAATCGTGTAATGAATTCAACTTACAGTATAGGTATCCAAGGCTCTTATTGGACGACTACAACTACTTCGGGACGTGTATATTTCTTGAATTTCTACGCAAACGCTGTTAAAATAGCTTACCAAAGTCGTATGGTGGGATATTCGGTGCGTTTGGTTCGTTCTGCCGAATAAATCTTTTTGGCAGGATATGTAAACTTTGTTTGTCTAAGACTTTAATAACTACCTATTAATAAGGTATGCAAAAAAGGGTACTCCATGAGTACCCTTTATATATCATATTGTAAAACAAATATTATTTCAGCAAATTACCCAAGATATCTCGTGTAAGTTCACGAGTAATAGTCCGAGTGGCGGCAGAAGTGGTGTTTTTTACCATTTTTTCTGTAGTAGATTTGGTGGATTTGCTCTTTTTACCCGTCACTTTGTTACTTACTGCTGTTCCAACAGCAGTAGCAGCCGTGGCAGTAGCAGCAGTAAATATAGCCTTTAGTACTTTGGAAAAGATACCCTTTCCTTTCCCTTTAGCACTTGTTTTGTCTATTTTTCCCGATGCTGCAGGTGTGGTATTTTTAGTAGGTGCTACTATAACTTCGTCTTGAGCTTCGCTTTCTTTGAGTAACATTTCAAAGGCACTCTCGCGATCTATCGGTGTATCGTATTTTCCGTAGATACGGCTTTGTTTGATAATATCCAATCTTTGTCCTTCGCTGATGGCACCTATTTGTGAAAGCGGGAACAATATCTTGGCACGTTGTACTATGCTGGGAGCACCTTTTTCGTCCAAGAAGCTGACCAAGGCTTCTCCGGTTTCCAAAGTGGTGATGGCTTCGTCGGTTTTGAAATCCGGGTTGGCTCTAAAAGTATCTGCGGCAGTGCGAACCGCTTTCTGATCTTTGGGAGTGTAGGCTCTTAAAGCGTGTTGAACACGATTGCCTAATTGTCCGAGTATGTTTTCAGGTATGTCGGTAGGACTTTGGGTGATAAAATAAATGCCTACGCCTTTGCTTCTAATCAAACGAATAACCTGTTCTATTTTATCGGTCATGGCTTTGGAGGTATCTTCAAAAAGCATGTGAGCTTCGTCGAAGAAGAATACTAATTTCGGCATATCCAAGTCACCGACCTCAGGCAGGGTGGAGTAGAGTTCGGACAATAGCCACAACAGGAAGGTGGAATATAGTTTGGGTTGCAGCATCAATTTGTCTGCTGCCAGCACACTCATCACACCTTTGCCGCCTTCGGTTTGGAGAAAATCGTAAATGTCAAAGCTCGGTTCTCCGAAAAATTTGTTGGCACCTTGATTTTCCAATTGTAACAATGCCCTTTGTATGGCACCTATGGATGTGGCTGATATATTCCCATATTGCGTAGTATATTCTTTGGCATGTTGTGATACATAGTTGAGCATGGATTGCAAGTCTTTCAAATCCAATAGCAACAATCCTCGCTCGTCGGCTATACGGAATACTATATTAAGAACACCATCTTGGGTGTCGTTGAGACCGAGCAGGCGGGAAAGTAGTTGTGGTCCCATTTGTGAGATAGTGGCACGGATAGGATGACCTTGTTCACCGTAAACATCGTAAAAACGGACAGGGCATGCTTGGAATTGCGGTTGCTCTATTCCGAATTCTGTTAGACGTTTTTCAATAAAACCACTCATCTGACCTGTTTGGCTGATGCCGGAGAGGTCTCCTTTCATGTCTGCCATAAAACAAGGAACTCCTGCTTGACAAAAAGTTTCTGCCATTACTTGTAGGGTAACCGTTTTTCCGGTACCTGTAGCACCTGCAATTAAACCATGACGATTGGCCATTTTTCCTTTGATGGCAAGTGCTCCATCTTTGCAATGGGCAATGTATAGCCCGTGATTGTTATCGTACATATTGTATGTGTTTGTTTATGTAAAAATAATTTTGCAAATGTAGCAAAAATTTTTTTGCCATCATTCAATTTTATCAATAAAAGCAATTTTTTTTGCGGAATACGAGAAAAATTCCTTTATGCTTGTGGTCTTTTTTTAATCGTGTGTAATTTCTACTTTATAATCATACACATATTTGCCACTATCTTTGTCCAATTTTTTATTGCCGTCGGTCCAAATAAAATGGTATCCGTTTTCGCTGATATTGCCATGGGTTGTACCGGAATCTATTGCTTGTTTGATACGTTCTATGGCATTGTTTAGTACAGATTGCAACATAGTGTCCGTATCGTTGGACAAGGTGAAAGAAATATCGGGCATTTCTGTTACTCCCCTTCCTTTGCATGTTATGATGATACTTCTATCTCCATTGGCCGTCAGTATTTCATATTTTTGAACGGTACGATATCCGATATATCTTATTCCGTCGTCAAGTTTTACAATTTTCCCGCCTTTAATGGAGATATCTATTGATTTTTTGTTTTGAGCATTAGCGTCAAGCATGCTTGCAGTGCTGATAGCTACGATTAACATGGTTAAATACAAAATCTTTTTCATTTGCTTTTGTTTTAAAGTTGAATAATTATTTTTTAATAAGACCTATTGATGCAACAGACCAATATTTTGCAAAAATAATAAAAAATACAATACAAAAATATATTTGATTGAAATTTGCTACATATCGGTGCTGGATGAATTTATTGCATATTATACATTTCTTCTGCAGAATAACTTTTTATGTGAATCACTTTTTTGTTTTTGGTTTTAATTTCGATAATATTTCCATATTCCCAATTGAGTATGTCGCACAAAGAAGCGGTATCTACAAAAACACGCTCTTTACTATATAGTTGCGGATATTTTTCTGCAATACCTTCGCCTACAATCAACATTGTATTGGTTCCGCTTTCGGGAAATAAAACATAAATGGCAGTGCTGACGCAACCTCCGCAAGATGCACTCGGAATGATAAAATAAGTGTATTCATGTGAAGGAACATCTATTTTCAAGCTATCTGTGTAGGCAGTGAATATTTTTGTTTCCCGGCAATAGGGAGTGGTATCTTGGGGCGTATTTTCCTCTTGTTCGGTTTGCAAATATCTGTCCCAAGGTTTTTCTTGTTTGGATTGACAGCTGAATATCAAACAACTAATCAAAAATAAACCAAGTGGCATTATCCTTAACTTCTTCATTTTTATTATATTTCGTTTCTTTAAATATTAATACTCCGTTTGCATTGATTAAAAAATTATTATACAGACATTTGTATTGAGTGCCATCAAAAAAAACCTCATATTTAATTTTAAAATCTTTATCTGCAACAATGATGGCAAAATCCATTACTTTTTCTTTAAATACCTCTTCTTTTTTGGATTGTCTCGGTAATTTTATCACGCGAAGATATACCTCTCGATATGGGTCATAAGCAAAACTTGAATAGGCTATATAATTTTCATATGAATATATTTCTGCCGATGTGGAATGCAAGTCTTCATATCCGAAAGGAGGATATTCTTTATAAAAACTACTGCCGAAGTACACATCTTTTTCTCTTCTACCCATAGAATCACACAATACTATATAATTGTCTATTTGCGTATAACAAATATATTGATTGGAGGAAGAATTATAATAATGATATAACCATCCTTGGTTATAATATATATTTGTGGGATGATTTTTAGGATACCAACCGAAAAAAGACTTAGGTTTTATATTATTATCTGTATCTATTTCAAAAATGAGAAAAATGGGAATATTTTTACGAATCAATAATGTATAATCATTGAAAAAACAATATCTTTCATAACATTTTATTACTCCTTTTTTCTCATTAATCATTGATAGGCCTTGAAGGCATGCATTACATTCATAATTTTTCCCCCAATAGGGATGAGTAACATAATCTTTGACATTTTGCAAATAATTATAATTAGACTTTGAAGGAGAATAATTACTTAAACAAAAATTTAAATTATATCGGGGGCAATGATTATAAAATACTGATGTATCATTCAATGGGAAAATGCTCCAAATTTGATTACAAATAGAATCTAAAGTATCTGTCTTTTTTTGTTCTAAATTGTATGCAGTCAAAACATTTCTTTCTCTATTTGTATAA